>Ga0157376_10000082_pt1 | contig 71910 bp, 55 predicted proteins | sample M45metaG_FD_121801 | JGI IMG/M metagenome (GOLD analysis project Ga0157376, IMG submission 121801) | Miscanthus rhizosphere microbial communities from Kellogg Biological Station, Michigan, USA - M4-5 metaG | ecosystem: Host-associated > Plants > Roots > Rhizosphere > Soil | place: USA: Michigan...
GCTTACGCTTTTGGCAGCCGGAGGTGCAGCGGTAGCTGCAGTTGGCGGGGCAGCCTATTTTTTTCAGAAGGTATACAAGAAGAGTGGGCCAACGAATGTGCGCAATCCTAACGTTGTTGTGCTGCCTGAGGGAAGGAGGGGTGCCAGTGCCGGACATTCAGATGGCAAAAATGAAGATACAGAAATAAAAAAACGTCAACGCCCAAGAGGCAAAAATCAAGATACTCTTGAAACTGGAGCAGCTGATCAAAAAAAGGATGAACAACCTGGGGCAGATGGACGCATAGAAGAGAAAGAATTTGCACAGCCAAAGCAAACTGACCGCAAAATATCCGAAGAAAAAAAACAAAATTTACCTAAACTATTCTCAGAAATGCAACGAGCAGCAGGCACAGGCAATGAGGGTCAAGAGCCAGGAGAAAGTGAGCAACCCTTACAACCAGGGGCTGCTGAACAAAAAGATGAAGATAGCGGCGGCAAATCCGGAGCAGCTGGACAAGAAGGAGTAGATGCAGGTGACGATGGCCGAGATTCAAAGGAGTTGTTGAAACAAAAAAGCTTACCCACACATGACTATAAAGGTAATTCCGGCAGGACAGCCGCAGAATCTATAAGGGGCTTAGATGATGATGATGAAGTTGAGGTGTCATTTGTGGTGAAACAACAGGATAGGAAAGCATCCGAGAAGAGCAAAAAGCGGAATTCACTAGCTGAGGAAGATGATGCGGATGGTGTTGCGCCTAAAAAATCCAAGAATCTAACGTGGGAAAATTGTTCTAAAAATCAACAAAAAATAATTGCGTTATTTGAGTACCCTTCAGTAGTCAAAGGAAAAAGAATTTCGGGAATGACACGTGCTATAGGAGTTAATATCATGAATTTTATTAATATCCCAGAAGAAAACACACGTGATGTGGCAACATTTACAAAGGAAGTAAAGTATTGTCAAAACTCGGGGGCTACTAACAATGCTTCAGGAGAGAGCCTGCAAAAGATCACAGCGGTATGGTTAAAACATAGTACGTTACTGCACGATATTTTTTTCCATCCCTATTGGAAAATGCATGACTTTAAAACAAGAATAAAGGACGTTTTTGAATGTCTTGTTACAAAGGCAGTCGAGAAAAACATTATTGATGCACGGGATGAAAAAGAACAGACGGCACTATTTTTTGCTTGTTCTAGGCCGTGTACATCGTTTTCGGACAATTCTAAATATGTTATAGTGAAGGCTCTTATCGAGAATAAAGCAAGTGTCAATTCAAGAAATCCTCCCGGGGATAAAGAACAGTGCGAACAACGACCATTGCAGGCTGCATTGTCTCATGTTGGCGTCACGAAGAGCGACTTGAGAATTGTGCAGCTGCTTTTTGAGAAAGGAGCAAGTTTAAGCCTCTTTTGTTGCAGCAATAATGATCCAGTAGTAATGCACAAAAAGGCGATCATGTTCTATACTTTTCCCAAAGAGATATTTTCAACGCTCGATGTTCATGGTAATAGTCCATTGTGTAGAATGATAGCTTCTGAACAATACTCGACTCAAGATATTGTACAACTTCTAGATAAGTACCAGCCTGACGTTAATTTTCCATATGATACGAAAACTGACAAATTGTTATGTACAGCGCCCGTACGGCACAAAAATGCACATATTCAATGTGTCAATAAGGGATCGTCACTATATACGCAAAGTGACAAAATATGCTACAGGAGTCCACTGCAATGTGCTATTGCGCGAGGTGATAAAAAGCTTATTGCAAAGCTCGTAGCGATGGAAGCAAATATACTGTACGGTTGTTGCAAGGATCATGATCCTGTAGTTTGCACAAAAGAAGATGCAAAGGAAGAAAAAAACTTGGTAGAGTGCTTGGCAGAGTGCTTTTATGAGAATAAAAGATTTTTTAGGGAATATACTTTAGCACCTACTGATAAGATGACAACATTTTTACATAGAATGATGAGCAATGCTGTTGCAATTTCTTCCATAACGAAGTTTCTCAGTCTTAAGGTTGTTGATGTAAATTGTCCAGGAAGCGTACAATACAAAAAATGTAAATGGACTCCACTGCAAGCTGCCCTTTTCTATTATATGGAGCACGGTATTGCTCCCAATACACTGAAATATTACGAAGACTATATTGATTGTCTTATAGATTATAAAGCTGATATCCATAGAACATGCTGTGTACAACATAATTTAGTACCGTTGCTACAGAAAGATAAAATACGCTTAAGACCAGAAGGACTCAATGAAGAATCTCGACATGTTTTTTTGAAAAAAACATTAGAAAAGGTACAAAACAAATATGATCAACGTAATGATTTTTTGGGATTATCGCTTTCAATACTTGTAACACCATTTTCAGGTGATTCCGAGCGTGAAATAACAATAGATGATCCATTATCGCCAGGGCAGAAGTATGTACGAAATGCGTTCAGTAAGTTTTCAACAAACAATCGTGGCTCTATGTGGACCAAATGTGTTCTACCAAAAAATGATACGACGTCCGAGCATTACTTGTACTATTATTCGCCCAATTCTTATAGTGAGGGTAATCATTGTATCCTCGAATTGCGTAAAATTGATGGCTCAGAAGATCCCGTCTTGACAGAAATAATAGAAAAGAGTAACAAGACTTAAAATCCGACCTAAAACGCAACATTAAACATCACACCCGCTGCATTCCATACTGCTGCACGACGTGCTTTGAATGGAATACGGGCAAAGAGTGAAAGCGAAGGGTGTACGCGTGTTTCATCCGTCATGTGGTATGCACAATCATACGTTGCTCGAAAAATGGCAGTGTGTGAAACCCACTCCTTGAGTGATTCTGCGGTATTGGCGATTGTTGAATCAAAATCGTTCGATCCAACAATAAGGTCGGTACGGCCATGCTTTAAAAATTGATAGTAGAAGGACAATGAAAGCCCGTATAGCACTGGGTCAGCGGTTAAAAAGAGATTGAATCGTTGAATCATGCCCCAATCATTGTGGACACATGCTTTTGCCAACAGAAGCAGTTCGGTTTGATCAGGATCGACTTTAATGCGCCGTGTAGATACGGTATCAAAGAGATGCGTGAGCTCTACATCAACACCAGCCCACATGCGATGCATAAAATTAAGATTGAGGCATCCACCAAAGATAAGTCCTGTCGCGCCGTCATAGCCGAAGGGAAAGCCGAATAAAAGATCATTATCACGATGCAATCCTGTTGGAAAACTCATGCCTAGCCGCGTGTTAACTTGCACAATTTTGAGTACGGGCTTGGGTTGAGGAAAATCATGCTGCCACTCCATGAGTAATGTTAGATCACCGACTCCGGTGCGGTGCCAACCAGACCATAGATTTAATGTGGGATCAAGGCTGTGTACCTCTTGAAAAAAATGATCGGTCAGCTCTTGCTTAACGCGCATATCTTGTGCATTGTTATCACGCGTGAGATCACACCAGGTGATATTACTTAATTGTGCGTGATGGATTGGCAAATAGAGGCCGAGCATAAAATCATGACGAATTGCAACACGGGTAGCAAAAGCGGCACTCACGAGATTGTGGAGTGACCCGCGTACGCACCAATGACCACGCACACCATCATCGTATGCATCGATAATTGCCAGGGCTTGTGCCTCAGGTGAATTTTCATTAAAACCTTTAAGCATCGCCAGTGAACTTTGCGTTGGTTGCCAGAGTTGCAGCACATTCACGCATTCGCTGTGGCGGTTGTACCCCCGGCCTTTCCATCCGCCTTCTGCATACAATGCCATGTTGCTTCTACGGGTTGTGTCAAAAACCTGGCGAAAATACACTTCATACATATCAATAAATTGCATGGCCAACAGGTTACTACTGTACATACCGATGCATATAAAAAATGTACGTGCAGATGCGCGCACACATCTCGTGCGTAAAAAATTCATGATGCTTGCCATGATTGTCTATATCCTTGTTAAAAAATGTTATTCATTTGCCAATAACCCAAAATCTCCTGCTACAAGCCATACACCTGATGATGGACAGCGCTCTAAAGCGCAAATACTGTTTGTATATTCATACGCGAGTGGCAATATATGGGTCAGTGATGTTGCTACGGTCGCCGATGAGTGAAGATCCTTACTGCGCCCACGCAATCGCATAACACCATCCGTGGCGAATGTTTCGCGAAATCTACAGAGCGGTATAAACGATGCAGGTGTATCTTCATACTGTTTATCCGCAAGTGGTTGCACGGTGTCCGCGGTAATGCTTATACGATACACGCGTGAATAATCACGCGAACGATTACCGGTCAAAACATAGACCATGCCGCCTGTGCGTGTTATATCGCAAGGATCGCCGGTAACACTGCAGCCATACAGATGCATCACGGCACCGAGATTGTTTGGTAACTCAACGGGTGTCCAACAACATGCTGCGGCATCTTGCACAGCGTGTGCGCATGCACCATCACCGATTCTATATAATCCACTACTGGTAGCTAATAAAATAAGTTCATGAGATACAAGTAGGTCAAAAAATCTATCCTGTGTTTCGACGCCAGCCACCGTACTTAATGTTGCCAGACATACTGATCGGTGCTGAGGATCGCATAAATCTATACGATCGAGTTGTTTACTCGTGAGAATATAGAGATAATGTTCATCGCAGATAACTTTGCGTACATCACGATAGTTACCAAGGGGAGTAAAGCGCATATCTGTGCCCAATCCGACAAACTGATCACCCATTCCTGACTGTCTGTTCCATCCGGTACCATCAGGATTACGTAATATACCAACCCCGCGTGCGCCACCAACAATGAAATATTCATATGCGCTATCAGGACCACCATACCCTATTGTTGCGGTGTATAATGGACCAATGGTAGCAAGAAGACCACCTTGTATTGATAAAAGACGCGTTGGTTGATATGCAGCAAGTGAACCGTCCGTGCATACGATTGGTGTACCGTATTCATTGCCTACAACTGGTCGTGCATATGCTTGTACGCCAATACTTGTTTGTGCAAGCAGTAATGATTGTTTTCCAAGAGCAACCAAGAGATCAATGTCATTATGTTTGGTGGTACTTCTGGTGGTTGTCCACAACCCATGAATACCGCCTTGCGCTGAAGGTAATGCTATGGCACATGCTGCGATAAGTGGTCGTATTCCTTGTTCATTGCCTATACCCCATTGTGTACGTACGACATTGCGTGCCATTCCTTGACGATCACTGACAATATACGTGTAATCACCGGTAAGATCCTGCGTTACCATGGCATGCACGCCACAATAGGTATCGGCTATACGGCGCCAAGCAGTCCATCCTTGGATGCGCCCTACAGAATCAAAGAATGCTTGTGAAAAAAATATTCCGGCTGTTTTACCAGGATCAGATTGCGTGACTAACGCATACACGCCATCATGTTTAACGTAAAGCTGGTTAATATCGCCATAGGGGAGTGGTCCGCCACCGACATGTGCTGGTATATTGATAGCATCATTGCGTGTGGTATACAGATCGTCACGTGTCGCTGCGGTTGAATCAAAAACGCGTAATGCTAATGTGTGATGCGTGCTAAAAAGTTCACGCGGTAAGGCATGGCGTGAAGCAAGCGTGCCGCGCACTTCGTGCATACCATCAGCATAACCGTTGTGGTTACGAGGATCGGCGATTGGCAGTGCATAGACCGTGCGGCGTGTACTTTGCTCATTGCCATTACCACCGAGCACAATAAGATAAGGAAGTTTGGTGCTTGTGTGCATCGTGCGTATGTGGTGCAGTGAAACGTTCTGGAGTGCTCCTTGGGCGCCAATAATTTCATCATGACAACCGGTGGTGAAAAGATCGTGGGGCGCAAAGGGTTTGAAATGGAGAAATCCATCGCCTGATAGGTACCCAACCACCAAGGCACACACACCATCCTGAGCATCGTCACCGGTTGTTGCGCGAATAGCAATGTATAACCTGCTCAGCACAACATCATAATGAAGCGCGATGATCTGACCCATTGCACTTAAATCATGACCTATTTTCAAAAAATCACTTGAACAATCAAATGCTGCAGCCCGTCTTAAACATGCAGTATCAGTTGGTTGCGCGCATGCTTGTTGTGCGTCTACATGGGAATATTCAATTTTTTTATTATTATTGTCCTTATCGACAATGATATCCTCGCATTTCGATTCACGCACGCGCACCACGGCAATACCACTACCAGGATCGCCAAACAGTGCATTCTGCGGTTTGATACCCAAAAAAATAAAGGCCGGAACTTGTTTTTTAGTCGTTTCAAGGGCAATAATTTCACCACCCGCATGTGTTAACGCATCACACATATCAGAAAGCTCATTAACATACTGCACGCCTTCAGAAGATGGTGCGTGATCAAAAAAATAAAGCGTGTTGGGATGATCCTTGGTCACCACAGCGCAGGTATCATGAATCGTAAAAAGATCTATATGCGTGATAATAGCATCAAAAAGTGGATTTGCTGCACGTTTACTGATATCGGTACGTTGTACTGAAGGCTTTTGGTCCAAAAAGCGCGTAGGTGCAACCAAAGAAATAAACTGCCCGTGATCAGGTGATAGTCGTGCAATACTGTACTGTCCTGCACCATGCTGCCCAGCGCCAATGCATACGATTCCCGATGATGTACTCGTGCTGCATCCAATAGTGTGCGTAAACGTGCTATGTTCTGCTTCTTGCGCAGTGACATTTCCTGATAGTAAGCGCAATCCATGTAATGATGAGTGCATAACGATGGTCAAAAGCAGCACGCAATAATATCGTTGGACTCTATGCATAAGTAACCCTTTTTTGTTGTGTATACTGATCAATAGTATGATGGTATGCATAAACAGCATTCCCTATGGCTATGTAGTGTACTACAAGAGCACAAAAACCACTAATCTAAATAATAGCGCTTTCAACATAAGGTAATGAGTAGGCGATGCTTCACAAAAGGAGTAATATAAGGTAAGTTGTATACAATATTTGTCAAATATAGATGATACATCTGCTTATTAATGTTAGTGATAATATATGAAATTGTTTTCTAAGAGAATACTTTTACTGTTGATAATGGTGTTTGCGGTGCCGATGGTTGCAGAGGATGGTCCGTTAAATACACAAGAGTCAGATGATCAAACGTATGAACAATCATCTGATGAAACGTCTGATCATGATGCATCTGATCATGAAAATACAGAAAAATCGGGTAAGAAAAAAAGGAAGAAGAATCGTGTAGCCAAATTAGCAGGTGTAACAGCGTTACTTAGCGCCGCAGGCATTGGTGTAGCAAAGATGTGGGGTGGCAGCGCTACAAGCGATGCTAAACCAAAAAACAAAGATACTGGCGATGAGAAATCATCATCAACCCCTTCAGGTGGGGCGCAGCTAGCAACCAAGCCTTATCAACCAGGAAAAATTCCTAGCTCACGAGAAGAGATTGCCGCATGGAATATGGATGACTGTGTTAAATTTGAAGCGGAACATCTAAGCGACAAAGGGGTTGTGAATGTGAAGCAAGCATTAGTCTGGGTTGGCATTCAAAAATCGACAATAGAAAAGCAGGCAGAGCTTGATGGGTTGCAACACAAAGAAAACAAAAACAATCCGAAGAATCAATCGGGGCAACCTCGGGCGGGTGCGCCCGAAGATTTAAAGAAACAAATTAAAGACCATCGGCCAGTTGGAGCTCCTGCATCGCAATCTCCAATACCAGTTATTACTACAAAAAAAGATGCCCAAAAGTTGACCATAGATCAATGTGTTGCGTGGGTAGAAGCGAATAAGTCGAATCTTAGCGTTGATCCAGAAGTACGCGTTTGGGTTCTGCGGCAAAAGACGGCTCTGCATGACGCAGAACGCAAGCAAAGCGGTCGCGCGGGTCACGATAAGAGTAAATCAGGAGCGTCTTCAGCGGTAGATCCAGCAACCTTATTGGGTGTCGTCTTGCGCGATTGTCCTCACGACTTAGCTACTTGGACAAGAGAAGACTTTGAAAAAATGTCACAAAAAGTTGATTTTTCCACGTGGACTCTAGTGCAGTGTGGTGCTGTAGATTGGTATATCGGCTGTTGGGATCAAAAAAACAATGTTCTTAAGGATCTGCGTGCTGGATTACGATCACGCATTGCATGGTTTCACGAACAGTCTAAGTCAGATTTAAAAACTCCTACACCACCACGTGCATCTTCTTCGCGTACTTCGGCTGCATCAAGTGTTGCTGTGTTGGATAGGAAAAGTGTGTTGGGACATTTGATTGAAGGCTGTCCCAAGGAAATTGCTCATTGGACAAATAAAGATCTTGACGTTGTAGAGGACGTGGGGGACTTTGAGATTGAAAGTATGTCATCGAAAGAGCGTCAAGCACTTTTGGCCTATGTGACAGAATACGTTAAAAACAATAGAGACAATGCAGTGGTTCTGAACCTATTGATCAAAAAACTTCAACAGGACAAGTCTTCTCCTGACGCTTCAAGGTCACCGTCGCCATCGCGCTCTCGTAAAGCTGATAATCCTCAAAAAACTGAAAAGAAAAAAATAAAGGGATCATCATCAGGGCAACCGAGGTGTATGAAAGATATTATTACTGGTTGCCCTCAATTTTTTGCTGATATGACGGAAAAAGAATTTGCAGGTATAAAATCGGGAACGCTTAAAGGCTTGTCTATTGACTTGTTATTGATGCTAAAAGCAAGTTGTCACCAAGATCAGTGGATTGTACTGAAAAACTATATTGAGGAAAAAAAATTACAAAATACAAATAACGAGCATTTTCTTCTTTTAGCACTAATAGAAACGTGGTACCCAGCTTCAAATTCTAGCAGTAGCAGTTCATCGTCTTCAAGTTCATCAAGCTCCAGTTCCTCGAGTAGTTCATCGTCTTCAAGTTTGTCTAGCTTATCGAGCGTAAGTTCTTCAAGCAGGGCGTTAAGTAGCAGCTCGTCACTTACTTCTAGCAGTGATGGAGTCATTCCATGGACTGCTTTTGCGCAGGAGATATTACAAGATGGGGCGTTTGATGCGGGCGTACAACAAGAAATCATGAATATGGCGTCAGGTGATCTTTACCAGCCAAAAATAGACATGTGGTGGAAAAGCAAATGTATTCGTTTTATACAACTGGTGGAGAATAAGGATTATATGAAAACGAAATATTCGGGGATACTGGAGCAGGTCAAAAATCGTCTTGAGCAACATAGAATAGAAGAAGACGAAGGTGGATTCTCGCCAAGTATATTGTTGAGCAAGAGTGCGCGTACTTCAGTGGAGCAGTGGTTGAAGATAGAAGAAAAATGTGCTAGACACTGTACTGAATCTGAAACAAGCATTTTGAATTGTGTCAAACAACTAACTCGTGAGGATTGTGACAAGATATTGCAGCTTATAGGGGAAAAAAAGCGCCTAGTAACTCCCGTAAGCAGAGCTGCAGAACTGGGAGAATATACAGTGGTAGTGCAATTAATCGATCAAGGGGCTGATCCTGACCCTAAGGAGGCAGCTTACTGGCCTTTACCTCTTTTAGTATGCATTCCAGAAAGAGTCGACGATAAAGATGGATCAGACCTGAAGTCTAGTGCGGTAAGCGAGTTAGAGTCAAAGCAAAAAAAAGCTGTTTACGCAGTTAGTAGCGCAATTCGGAGAAAAAATATATCTAGTGAGACTCTGATTCCGCAATTAACTCACGCATATGCGCAGATCCCGAAGACAAGTGATAACAATTCTCAACTGCATAACGCGTTTAGACGTTTGATAAATGGCGTAGATTTTACCACAGAAACTTTTCTTAGAAAACTCGTAGAAGATAATAAAAATCTTATGGCTATAGTATATGCAGCAACGGGCTCTGACTTTAGGATTGGTAGGATAGATCAATCAAATCATTTTGTACAATTGACGAGGCGTCAAGGCATTAAACTTGAGAAAAAGATAGTGAGCTATCAGAATGATACGTCTGCGTTATGGAGAGATTTTGGATTAACTAACTCTCCTTTGACTACGATGGTTACGGAGTTGAATTTCCGTCTTATACAAGGTTGGTTGATCGGATCGTTGGTGCTGAAAAATGATAATAAGTCAGGCGCAACAACGCCAAGCTTACTTGATACGTACTTTGATCAAAGATGAAAATAGACTGAGTGACAAGATATGAAATTGTTTTTTAAAAAAATACTTTTACTGTTAATAGTGGCATCTGCGGTGCCGATGGTTGCCGAAGATGATCGGTGGAGCACGCAAGAATCAGATGATCAAACGCATGAGCAATCATCTGATGACGATGGTTCTGGTCAAGATGTGTCTGAACAAGAAAATGATGCACAAAATTCAGCAGATACACGCAAAAAAAAGAAAAAGAAAAAGAGAAAACATACTGCAGCCAAAGTAGCAGGTGGAGCAGCGTTAGTTGCCGCCGCCGTAACCATTGGTGTGACAAAGATGTGGGGTGGCAGCGCTACAGGCGATGCTGAACGAGAAGCAGAAAAAAAAGATACTTCAGATGCAAAAAAAGCGAAGAAAGATTCAACACCAACTTCGTCACAGCGACCATCCTCGCCTGTTTCAATAGATCCAGTACAAGGTGCTAAAGGCGACACCCGTGGTCAAGGGCATGGTCGTAAACCTGATACTCTGAAACTTCCAGATACGCAAGATCCGCACGGTCCAAAGGTGAAGCACTTTGAAGAAAAAGATAGTAAAAAAGAGGAAAAGTCTTTTCAAGGTCAACCACTTTCAGAGATTACAGAACAGGTAGTTGGCAAATGGCCTGCAAATAAATGTTCGGACTTTGTATTTGCATGTTTTAAGAATAAAAATAACAACAAGATGCAACACATAAAAAAATGGGTTGATAAGCGATTGTTGTCCCCTGAGATAGTTAAAGAATTAAGTGATAGATCACAAAAACTTTCACAGGAGTCAGCTTCTGGCAACTTTTCCTCAAGACGACATCATCGTGAAGACACAAACAAGCAATCGGCTACATCGTATCCCTCTATAGCGCAAGCTATAATGGATCGAACACGCTCATTGCAAGACTTGATAGAAAGCTGCCCCCTCGCAATTTGTGAGTGGACAAATGCATCTCTTGAGACACGGAGCGAAGAGGAATTTTATACAGTTTTCGATTTAATGTGGTCAAGCGAACGTAAAACAATGCAAGCATATTTGAGTGCCTATCATGCAGTAAACACAAAAAATAAAGATGTTCTGGCAAAAGTTATATCTGAACTTAATTTTTCAATAAACGACAGTAGATTCCGTAGGTCATTGCCTGAAAGTAAAACAGAAAAAGATAAATTATTGAGTTCACCTCATGCTGGAGCGTCTCCAGGAGACGCACAAAAGAAACTGAAAAAGCAGACTCCGAGTGGAAATCAAGAGAATATTTTGCAGGTACCACCCCTTTCAGAGATTACAGAAGACCAGGTTAAGATGTGGAGTCCGGAACAATGTATGGCTTTTGTGCTGCAGTATAGATTGGATAAGTCTAGTGACGCAGAAAAAATAACACCATGGGTTCGGGCTCGAGAGTATAGCATAATGCAACAAGAGATTGCTATTGCTACGATTGTAAAGGCTGAGGATGGAGCTCTATTTGAGCTGCAAGACTGGCCCAGGGCACTTACCAGTTGGACGAATAATGATTTTGATAATTTGCAAAGAAATGAGTTTAAGCAGACTAAATTCAATAAAGATTTCAGTTCAATGTCTTCAAAAGAATGTACATTAGTAGCGAATTATTTGAAAGAGTATATTAAGGTAAATAGGAGCAATAAAGATATTCTTGGCGAGCTTATAACAAAACTTGAAGATTCAGCAAAGGGGAAGAAAGTTTTTATAGTACCGGAGAAAACAACTAAAGCTGAAACGATTGGCGTATCACCAGGTAGTAGCTTTTCATTGTCTTCTAGCTCGTCAAGTTCAAGTTCATCATCTTCACCAAGTAGTAGTAGCGTTTCATCGCCTTCAATGTCTAGTCATAGCTCATTATCAAGCGGATCAAGCTCTTCAAATAGTTCTTCATCATCCAGTAGCGCCTCGAGTTCCAGTTCCTCGAGTAGTTCATCTTCTTCAAGCTCGTCTAGCTCATCGAGTTCGAGTTCCAGTAGCAGCTCGAGTTCAAGTTCATCATCTTCACCAAGTAGTAGTAGCGTTTTATCATCAAGCGTATCAAACTCTTTAAGTAGTTCTTCACAACCAAAGATTCCTCGTATTGCAGGAAAATTGAAGGAGAATATTGGTGAGTGGCCAACAGCATTAAAGGATTGGGTCGTTGGAGATCTTAAAGATGCAGCATATGATGAATTCGCAGAGGCTGAGGTTACTCCTGCCAAGATTTCCAAAAAGTGCTATGATAGCGTGCAGAAACTCATTGAAGGCGGGTTACCAGCTTCAGACGGTTTCAAGAAATTTTGGACAGAAGTTAAGTTTTTGCTGTACACAAAGAAAGAAGGCTGTTCAAGCGCATCATCTTCACCAAGTAGTAGTAGCGTTTCATCGCCTTCAATGTCTAGTCATAGCTCATTATCAAGCGGATCAAGCTCCAGTATGTCTACTGGAACGAGAGCTTCAAGTAGTTCTTCATCATCCAGTTCTTCTAGTAGTGTTTCGTCTGTGTCTAGTTCAAGCTTAATGAGCAGTTTGAGCTCATCTTCATCCAGTCCATCATCTAATTCAAGCTCATTGTCAGGCAGTGTGGTAGCTAGTACATTACTCGCATTGAAAAGCTGGTTAGCGGAAGGATCTTCTAGAGATGGGCAACGAGACGCAATTGTATCTCAGATCGCAAGCTTAAAAGGAAATGCAGAGCTTAATCTGCCCTTTGAGATTAAAACCAGTGATGGAAAAACTTGTTTAGTAACGTTTTTAAAAAGAGCAGTAGATTTGAGAGAGTATGAATTGATAAAATGCTTAATTGCGGTCGGAGCTAATCCTAATCCTGTAGACAGGCAATGGTGGCCCTTACCTGCTTTGGTAGAATATCTTGACAACGATTCAACGTTATCAAGTGGCCTAGAGCAACTAAACGCGGCTCAGGTAATCATTGAAGCGATTCGTGGAAACAATCTGGGGCAAAAGGAAGAGATTCCACAGTTAACGGCAGCATGGACGTTCATAAAGGAATATGGTAGATCTTATCCGATAGCCCTAAAATTCTCGAAGTTGATAAATAATGCAGATGTCACTGCAGCAATTTTTCTTAAAAAATTCTTAAACAGCAATTCGCGTTATGTGGGTATAATATATGAAACACTGGATCCTAATCTTCAACTTGGAATAATAAACCCTTCGGATGGTATTTTTCGATTCTTTGTCAGAAGCAAGAATGATGAAGAAAAGACAGTCGTAGTAAGAGGCCTTTTGGATTTATATAACAAGGATATTTCTAGGCTAAAATCTGATTTTAAATTTTCTGATGACAAAAAATACTTGACGAACATTAAGGTATTCCCCTATACCATACAGGGTAGAGTCCTTGGATTGTTACAGTGGATTGGGCAAGAATCACCACCACAAGTTGATCTTTTATTTGTGCAAAAGCCGTGAGCATAAAGTACATTGCAGGATATGACATTGTTTTTTAAAAAAATAGATGATGGTTCTGGTCAAAATGGCGACACAAAATCATCACAAGCACACACACAATACTGAGGCTACGTTGGGAGCCATGATTCCCGATTGCCCTGAGGCACTTACGCCTTATACAGAGGGGCGCAATGTATTACGTGATTATGGCTTTTCATAACTCAATAATACTGTAGCCAGTGCATTTGTTTTGGTATGCGTAAGAGATAGCTTTACGCTTATTTGTGTGTAATCAATCTCTTGTAGTATATCAGCAGGAATGTTCAACGCATGCCACTTGATTACTAGTTGTGGTGCGCCGTTGGCTGCATGCATGACGTGCACATTGCGTAAAACGGTCAGTAGAGGAACACGTACTTCAGGCAATAGATCATGCAGTGCTTTAAAAAATGCCTCACGGGCAGCAAAGCGCACGGCACATCGTTCAGCTGTTTTAGGTGGCGAAGCCAATGCATAGGCAATTTCTTGTGGGCTCAATATTCTGGCTAGCTGTGCATGGGATTTATGTTCCCATCCTGCAAAGCGTGCAATTTCAACCAAATCAGTGCCAAGGCCACAGCGTATCACCATGCTATTTTTTTATGAACCTCGTTTTTCTAAAAAGCGATCTAATGAGCGATACATAATTGCTTCTTGCAGATGAGGCGTATCGATATCGACACTATCTTCAAGATCAGCAATGGTACGTGCAACCTTAAGTAATTTATGATATCCTCGCATGCTCAGTTTCAATACATCAAATATTTTGGCCAATATGACTTGTGCCGCGGGTGTCAATACACACCATGATGGAATCATATCTGATGGCATGCTCGCGTTGTATTGGTAATCATTACCAAAGCGTGCTTGTTGACGTTCAAGCGCTCGTGAAATTTGTGCAAAAAGCTGTTGAGAAGAGAGTTCATGTTCCTGCGTATTTTTAATGGTATCATAGGTCACCGATTCTACGCCAATTTGCAGATCAATACGATCCAAGAGCGGCCCTGATAGTTTTTCGATATACCGATCAATCTGTTGCGGTGTGCAGGTGCATGCGCGCCGTTTATCGCCCCAAAAACCGCAGGGGCAGGGGTTAAGCGCGGCGACTAATAAAAAATTAGACGGAAAATAGACCGAATGGTGCACGCGCGCAATACGCACGGTTTTTTCTTCAAGTGGTTGACGAAGTACTTCAAGCGTGGAGCGTTTAAATTCGGTCAGCTCATCCAAAAATAAAATACCGTTATGAGCCAAACTAATTTCACCAGGCTGTGGATAAGAACCACCACCGACAAGACCTGCTTGCGAAATAGTGTGATGTGGATCGCGGAATGGTCGTTGCACCATGAGGGCTTGACCATCAAGCTTGCCGCAAATTGAATATATTTTGCTTGTTTCCAATACTTCACGGTATGACATGGGCGGCATAATAGTCGGTAATCGCTTGGCCAGCATCGTTTTTCCCGATCCTGGTGGGCCGACAAAAAGAATATTATGGCGACCAGCAGCAGCAATTTGTAATGCACGTTTTGCCTGCCGCTGTCCTTTAACTTGTGCAAAATCGAGCTTGTGATGTTCTTGTTGCTTGCCAATCCAGTGCGTAGAGCCATGCAATGGTTCAATGACGCTGTGTCCGCGCAGATAATTAACTAATTGCGTGATGTGCGATACGCCAATAATTTCAAGGCCATCGATTAATGCTGCTTCATGTGCGTTAACCTGCGGCACAATAAGCCGTTTCTTGCCCAGACGTGCGGCATCATATGCGATAGCAAGTGCACCCTTTATAGAACGAATTGAACCTTCTAACGAAAGTTCGCCTAAAAAAAGCGTCTCATGCATAAATGATAAGGGCATGCTGATATGTTCAGCCGCTTGCAAAATACCAATGGCGATCGGTAAATCAAACAGTGCGCCTTCTTTTTTCAAATCGGCCGGTGCTAAATTTACCGTAATGCGTTTGGTTGGTAGACGTATGCCGCTATTTTTAAGCGCTGTTTCTATACGTTTGGTGCTCTCTTTAATGGCGGCATCTGGGAGTCCCACAATAAAAAAATTGACCATGCCAAAGGCGATATCAACTTCAACTTCGATGCTGTGTGCATCGACTCCTAAGGTTGTGGCTGAAAAAATAGTAGCATGCATTATGTATATACCTACGAAGCGGTAATTGCGGGTGTAATAACTAAATCAGGTGCAAAAAGTACATTTAAAAAAGATAGAGATATATCTTCTGTTTGTAAATCCCGTGATGTTTGGTACCCATGATTTTTTAGAAATTTACTGTAATCGAGCATCTCTTTTATGTATGCAGATACGACCTTATAATGTGGACTTGAAGTGTATTTTTTTTCTGTAAGATATTGTGCTATAAGTTTTTCATCACCATAACCGTCTTTGTTTACAAGCTTAAACACGGGGAGAGCCAACGAGCCATACGGAGCCTCTAGATCATTAATTAACGCCGTGCTCGTTGGGGAATGCGTTTGAACAAAATCTCTGAGAGTAGTCAGATTGTGTACTTTCAGTTCATCCGATATTTTTTGCGGTGAAGATGCTAAAGTAGTTGCGTCCCATAAAGCTATTGTTTTGGGTGTGTGGAGGCTTAACTTTCGATACTCAGTAGCGAACATAACAAAGCAAGATGGCTTACAAGTTGAAACTTGAGTGTTTCGATCAGGGGTGTCAACTACTTCTTCTGGCTCGATTTTTTTTTGATAACATAAGCGGAAAAAAGCATATTCTTCCGCGTGAATGCTACTATATCCGAGTAAAACAAAGCCTTCTTGGGTAAGGCGAGACGTGGTTTCGTGTGTGCCGGACAAGGTTTTGGTTTTTTCGTCCCATATGATACTCGATAAAACATGGCGCCAGAACTCGTTGTAGCTACAATATTGACCTGCGTAATATTCGGGAACGTTGAGTTCAGATAGAGATTTTTGAGTATCTTCCTCATCTTCGCTTTCTACGAAGTCTTTGCTAACGTCATTGCTATCAGCGTCATTTTTATTTTCTTCAAGTGGTTTGTCACCAGTACTAAAAGTACTGCTAGTACTACCCGTGCCGCTTGACGCTGCTTCTGGGGAGCTATCTATTCTAACACCAGATGGTTGAACATTGAATAATGGTTGCTTTCGTGTAAGCTCGTCAGGATCTTTAAGAGAATCTTGGTCAGCTTTTTTTGCTCGATCAAAATATCCGTGTGAGTTTGCATACAATCCAGCAGCTATTAATGCTGCTACGGTGATGCCGACTGGGATGGCGATTTTTTTAAAATGAGCATCTTCTTCATCTTCTTTACCATCACCGCTAGATCTTGTACGTTGGCTTAAGTGTACACTTTTTGTGTGTGTGGTTTTTTGATGTTCTGCTGTCCAACTGTATACATGTATTCCAGCAAGAAGTATGAATAACCATGGTTTAACGCAGGAGTGCATAAGAGCCTTTTGAGATAATTTTTCTATGCTATAAAGAATAAATATACGCATATTAGATATTTTTTGCAACTATCATGAATGTGTTAAAAACGTTCTATATGTCAATGATGAGCATGCCAACAGAAACTATAAGAGCATGCATAATGATAATCAATGTTGTAGCGTGATGGTTAAAGGATGAACAAGAAGATGTTGTATGAAGGCAGACTTATTATTACTGCTTTGAGTGAGCCAATATGCACGCCTTACCGCTTGTGTCATGTACGGCACTATACTCTCTTGATAGTGATTAACCTTGTTATATTTCTTGAAATGTTCTTCTATAGGGTGCTTTCCATCCTTTGCATCTTGAGTATAAGGGGATAATACTGCAGAATGCCAATCATACGCGCATAGATCATTAATAAGTTGCTGGTGTAATGTTGACAATGAGGAGTCTAGCAGAAGATTATTAGGATAAGCGTGCTGTGCAATAAATCGTACCAATGTTGTTTCTATGTCATGTTTCAAAAGAGCATAGGGTATTTCTGCCCGAGTGCTTTTGCGCTCACTCAAGGTAACTTCATGCAAAGTTATCCGTAAAGCGAATCTTGCTTCATAGCTTGTAGCATCAGCTAATGCTTTATAGTCACTATCTGACATAGTAAAGCAACAAGGTGCATTATAGGGTCGTTGTGCACTATTCTTGCTCTTAAAACGATTTAATGCACAAAAAACCTTATGATCGTAATGTCCCAGGATGACAAACTTGTTCGTTGATTCTGGAGTACAACTTCCGCTGGCAAAAAATTTTGCTTCTAACAATTGCCGGTTTTGATCATATGAGGAGATATCAATGATTGTATCTTTACGTGTAGTTGGTTCAAGATATTGCCCTGCTAAATACAAAGACATTCCTGCCCGCTCCAAAGTCATTTCTTTGCTATCTTCAGTATCGTGCTCCTTATCTGAAGAACAGTTTAACCCTTGTGTGGTATTACCATGTTGTTGACTGCGTACATACAATCCTGCGATAACCAAGGCTGCAGCACTCCCTGCCGCAATCAACACATATGACCGCTTACGCTTTTTTTTGTTTGTATGTCGTATCTGTTTTTTTGTGTTGGTGTTTTTTTCGTAGAGTGCTTTGTGAGGACTGGTAGCCCATTGAGATGCGGGTAAAGTAACAAGCAAGAGCATACTTACTGCGGTCGGCGCCAAATATTTATTCATGATAGTATTTTTTTGAATGCTTGAAATTGCTATATCATTCTTAAGTATGAAGACAATGTTACATTGTGTCAAAAATGTGCTGTGACAAATTCGAGCACAAAAAACTGCCCCGGTTTTTAATGCCAGGGCAGTTTTTTGTTTATTTACGTATTGATATTATGCTACATCAGGGAAAAACAACGCCAATTCTTGTTGCGCAGTTTCCTGAGCATCAGACCCATGTGTTGCATTGCTGCCGATAGTGGTACCGTATAATTTACGAACCGTACCCTCTGCAGCTTTGACCGGATCAGTTGCGCCCATTAAATCACGCCATGCTTTGACCGCATTATCCTTTTCAAGCGCCATGATGACAACCGGACCTGAGGTCACAAACTGTACCAATTCGTTGAAAAATGGACGTTCTTTGTGCACCGCATAAAATTGTTCAGCTTTTTCTTGGCTGAGATCAATTTTTTGCATGCGCACAATGGTAAAGCCATTATTTTCAATCATTGAAATGATGTGCCCGACATTGCCAGCTTTGACAGCGTCAGGTTTAATCATTGCAAATGTTTTTTCTTTCATAGGTGTACTTTCAGTAGATGATGTGGTTGAACTACATGTTGTTGAGTGTGTACAGCAACCTTTGCGTGTATACACAAAAAAAGCAAGTGCTCCAACAGCAACAATTAACAATACTATCATCATGGGATTACGCATAAATATTACTCGTTGTTAGTATCGGTATCATCATTATCTTGTTGACGACGCGCATGTTTTTCAATTTCAAGTTGCAGAACACTCTTGGTCTTTGCAGCACCATGCTTGGCGGTTGCATTGCGATCTTCGCGTGGTTCACGATATTCGCGACGCCCTTCTCCACCACTGCCACTGTTACTGCGTGATTGATTGCCTGCGCTTTGTTGTGTATGCGCACGTGGCGTTAATTTCATACTCAAACCAAGCTTGCGCTCTTCTTTGTTGACATTAACTACACGGAACTGTGCTTTTTGTCCGACGCTCAAGATATCTTCAACTTTCTCAACCTGTTTATCGGTTAATTCAGAAATATGCACTAAGCCTTCAATACCTGAAGCAAGTTTTACAAATGCACCAAAGTTAGTGATTTTTGAAACTGTACCATCAACAATCTTATTGACTGGATATTCTTGCTCAATGGTATCCCATGGATTTGCTTTTAATTGCTTAACGCCCAAGGATATTTTTTGATTTTGCTTGTCAACATTGAGTACAATAGCCTCAATTAACTCGCTCTTTTTGTAGCGATCCGATGGATGATCAATATGCTCAGTCCATGAAAGATCTGAGATATGCACCAATCCGTCAATGCCTGGCAGAAGCTGCACAAAAATACCGAAATCGGTAATATTGCTGATAGTCCCTTTGACCATATCGCCTTGTTTGAACTTTTGATCAATAGTTTCCCAAGGATTGCCTTGTAACTGCTTAACACTTAAGGACATACGACGATTATCTGGGTCAATTGACACTACATATACTTCAATTTCATCGCCTACATGGAACTTTTTAGCGAGATCGTCGATGCGATCGATCCATGAGATTTCAGAAATATGTACCAATCCTTCAACACCCTTGCTGATTTCAACAAACAGGCCATAATCGGTGATACTTGCGATCTTACCTTTAACGCGTGATCCTGGATGGAGTGTTTCCCCAACTTTTTTCCACGGATTATCGGCAAGTTGCTTGATACCCAATGAAATTTTTTCATGTTCTTTATCAAATGAAAGGATCTTGACGTTAACCGTATCGCCAATTTTAAACATTTCGCTTGGATGGCCAATACGTCCCCATGTCATATCCGTGATATGCAATAGGCCGTCGACCCCACCGATGTCAATAAATGCGCCATAATTAGTGATATTTTTCACTTGGCCGCGAATAATTTGCCCTTCAGATAATACTTCTAAGACCTTCTTGCGATCTTCAGAGCGACGATCAAAGAGGTATTTACGACGTGAAATGATCACATTGCCTCGTTTTTTATTTAATTTAATAATAGTTGCTACGATGTGCTGGCCAAGATATTGATCAAAGTCATTGACGCGCTGTAAATCAATCTGTGAACCAGGTAAGAATGCAGGAAGTCCAATATCAACGTTAAGACCACCTTTAACCTTATGGGTAACCGATCCTTCAACAGGTTTACCATCTTCAAAGAGTTTGGTAATGCGGTCCCATGCCTTGAATGTTTTTGCCTTTTCATAAGATAAAACAACGTCACCTTCAGCATTTTCAAGCTGATCAAGCATGACTTCGAGGCTATCCCCGACCTTGAGTAGGTCAAGTTCGTGTGGTGCAAATTCATGACGAGGAATGCAACCGTCAGACTTATAATTGATATCGATTAAAACACCATCGGCATCTTTGCGCATCACGACGCCAGTGACCAATTTTCCTGGTTGAACGGTATTGAGGACTGTCCCGTATGCAGCACTCAGTTCTGCCTGTTGGTCATCATTGAGTGTAATTACGTGCTCATCGATTGCCAAAATTGCTTGATCTGCACGAGCATATTGACTGGGACGTATCACTTCTTTTGACATATAAAAACTCCGTTGATCGTACAAATTTACGATCAAACCCTGTAAACAGGGGGTTACTAAGGTTAAACAAAACCACTAAACTACAAATATTACTATAGCAGAATTGCAGAAACTGACAAATGGAGTTAGTTGGGAAAATATATTGACTAATATGGTATAGGGCGTTAAGATTTTATATAAAATAAAATTCTCTAATTTTTTTCTATTATACTGCGAGTCCCTAATGAAATTAATTCACTATTTGGCATTATGCATACTTACATTAGTATATGGTGTTGCATGTGCTGCTGATAACGAAGCGAAGCTGAAAGAGCATCTTGCCAAAATAATTCAGCAGCAACAGGATGACAAACAACAGGGCAATAAAAGCGCGGATGCTTTTGCAGGTTATGAAGATGACGAGGAAGATCCCTCGCTTCTTGCAAACGTACGTAACAAAATTGCTATAGAGGGTAATTGGATAAAAAAACACCCGAAAGAAGCATTGGCGTTTTTTGCGGCTATATGCGGTGCAATAGCTGCAACATATGGGATGAATGCATTTATTACCGAGGGATATAGAGCCTGGCAATTAAAAAGATGGGGTTGGGGTGATTTTAATAAAGATATACAAAATACAGAGTGGGGTCAGGAAGCGCGTCTTAAAATTTTTGCCAACACTCAGCATGACTTAATGAAGCATGCTGCCAACGGCCGTGAGAAGGATAAGACAACAGCATTACATCTGTATACACTGTACAAGCCACGAAATCGTATCTATGTGATATCTGGCAATTATGAGCAGCACCATCATGGGGCGGCGTAAACAAGAGTAAGTGCTTGCTGCGGCGGTAGAGAGCTTTTTTATAAAATATCCCAATCTGATCCCATTTACAAAAAGAATAAAAGCTGGTAAAGTTACCCTATAATCGTGAACAATGAGATTGTTTCATTGTTTCTTAATGTTTATTAGAGCGCAAGCGACGCCTGCACGTGAATCGGATCGATACTGTGAGGGTGGCGATACCGCATTTTTTACTGTGCAGGAGCATATTTATGCAAGAATTTAATAGTTATCCACTTAATCAACATATCCAGACTGCTTTGCAGGAGCTGGGCTTTGTTACGCCAACCGAGATTCAACGGCAGGTTTTTGAGCATTTACTCGGTAACCCGGCGCAGGACTTTCATGGTCAAGCGTCAACAGGGACCGGTAAGACTTTGGCCTTCGGTATTCCTTTATTTCAGGCAATTGATGTTGCTGATCGCGCTACGCAGGGGCTTATTGTTGCTCCTACGCGTGAACTTGTGATGCAAATTTGTGAAAGTTTACAAGCAGTTGCAAAAGATAGCGGCATTGTGATCAGATCAGTCTATGGCGGCGTATCTATCGTGCCACAAATACGTGATTTACGTGGTGGGGCACATATCGTTGTCGGTACCCCTGGGCGTATTATTGATCATTTGGAGCGTTCAACGTTATCATTGGCAAAAACGCGTATTGTTGTGCTTGATGAAGCTGATATCATGCTTGATATGGGCTTTCGTGAAGAGATCGACTCTATTTTAAAGCGTGTTTCTGCAGATCGTTCATTGTGGCTTTTTTCTGCAACGGTCAAAGATGGTGTTCTGGACATTAAAAATCGCTATATGAAGAATGTAGTGAGTGTGAGTGTTAAGGCACAAGCATCAAGTGCTGCATTAACTCGTCAATGGCACTGCTTAGTATCCCGCAAAAATCGTCTGCGCGCCTTGGCTCGCTTTTTAGATGTTGAACCAGATTTTTATGGCATTATTTTTTGTTCAACCAAGTTGCAATGTGCTGAAGTAGCGCAAGAGTTAGGCAAACGTGGTTATACTGCGATGGCACTCCATGGAGATATGGATCAGCCGTTGCGTTCACACGTTATTGATTGTTTTAAAAAAGAAAAGAAAAATAGTATTTTAGTCGCAACTGACGTTGCTGCACGTGGGATTGACGTTGCGGATTTAACGCACGTTATCAATTACAGTGTTCCTGAAGATCATGAATGTTATGTACATCGTATTGGTCGTACCGGACGTGCTGGTAAGCAGGGTACTGCAATCACCTTTGTTGCACCATCAGAACAGCACCGTTTACGCACCATTGCACGCCGTTTTAATTTGACCATTGATGCTATTACTATTCCAAGTGATGAACGCGTTGCCGCGGCCCGCGTTGAAAGTTTATTCAAACGTGCGCAGCGTGATGGCGCAAAAACATCAGGAGCTTGTGCAGGATTTATTAAATCATTGTTACACGAACGTTCTCCTGAAGAGTTAATCGCTGGGTTAGTACATGTATTATGTGATGAAGTAACTCAAGATATGCCAGCTGAAGAATCAATGCGCTTTGAAGATACACGTGGTGAACGTGGAGAGCGTGGCGGTGGTAGACGCAGCGGCGGCAGAGAACGTAGTGGTGGCAGAGAGCGCGGCGAACGTAGTGGTGGCCGACGTGAAGGGCGACGCGAATTTAGCGGCGGTGCACGCCGTGGTGATCGCGACCGTAGTGAACGTGGTGGGGACCGTAGTGGTTCAGACCGTGCTGAACGTGGTCCACGAAGAGAACGTAGCAGTGAGCGCGGAGATTTTCAACGTGGCGAACGCAGTGAACGTCCACAACGTGCCGGTGGAGATTTTCAACGCGGCGGTGACTTTAAACGTGGCGGAGATTTTCGTCAACAACGTAGCAGCGGCGGTGACTTTCAACGTGATGGCGGCAGCAGCGAATATCGACGTGGCGGCGACCGTCAACGAGGTGGACCGCAAGTAATGCTAACCGTTGGTAGCGATGATAAAGTTAATAAACAAGATATTTTAAGAGCTTTACAAACTTCTGGAGCTGAACTCAATGCACTCGGAACAATTCGAGTTATTGCGCGACGCACATTCATTGGTGCTGATGCTACAACGTGTAATGCGTTAGCAAAGGTACTTGATGGTGCTATGATTGAAGGACATCGTGTTCGGGCTAAGGTTGAAGGTTCATAATAAAGCATATACGTGGATATACCCATTACTTTTGGTAGCCTTATTGGTCACAAGTCGTGGGTATAGCACTACTCCTGGATGCATTCATTGCGAGCAATTTGCTCAAGATCAACTTAAGTTTAGTAATAGTGAGTGCGCAAGGGGTCTTATTTCTTTTGGTGTCGTGTTAACATCATGTGGTTTGGCGGTGGTAAAAAGTGTTAATGCTTTCGTGCATAGGCCGCCTTTGTTGCATATAGGTATTCTGAATTTGTTTTATGCAAAAATTGCCCTCTCTAGTTGCAGTGAGTTTTGGCATAGCGCAGTGATCATTGCTCATAATGAAAAAATTAAAGACAAAGATCAGATTTTCATAAAATTATCTAGTCGGTGTGATCATGAAGGACATCGGTGTACCGATGTTCGAAAGTGGCCTTCTCCTTGGTATTCGCTGGCAATAGATGTGGCACTTTTGTATGGTTCAAGTTACGTGAAGCTGGGAAATAAGCCGCGATAGAACACGGCTGGGGCAATTTTATATGGATATTCCTGAAAAAATCTCTTATGTGATAAACGATTTTTCAAAAATAAGGCGCCTCAATTTCGCTGAGTTCTTCTAGGCGGCTGCGATCAGCAGCGCGATAAACTAGTGCTTTAAAAATTGCCTCAAGTACCACAATGAGTGCGGCTAGTAGGTATAATATACCTACTGACATGGGCAATAATGCCTGTGGTTGCAGGGCATAGTTGATCACATAATAGAGTAGTGGTAGAACAAGCGTGCTATATAATGATCCTATTAATGCTTCAATCCATATTTTTGCATCAATGATAATCGTGGCCTGGAACAGTTCATACAATGATCGATGATTGTCGATAATCAATGGGATTACGGGCAGCGTGACGGTATACCAGATAGTGGCAATCAGAACATATGCAGCACGATAAACGCATATACCTGAGATCATACAGATTCCCCATACCAATGATTCGAGCACCGCAAATGCTGCCAAAGGCCATAAGCGTGTGATGCATGCCTGTATGCTAGCGCTATACGTTGGGCGTACTCCTCCAAGGAGGTTCATGACCTGATGTATAATAAATGCCATAACAAAGATTTTGCAGAACGTAGCCGCGAAGGTGAGTGCTATAATAAGTGGATAGATAGACGGTATGGTGAGCATGAGTGCGTGAGTGCCATATAATACTGCTGCCAAGACCGCTGCATAAAGCCACAACAATGGCGTTGTTGCCAGCATATGGATGCTTGACCAGACTAAGACATTGCCTCGTTTTATGTGTTCTATGATTATCGTTTGCATACTTTCTCCTTGTATGTTCATAGCAGTGCTTTTTTTAACACATAGCATGGATGCCCGGTGTAGGTCAAGATGAAGGAGAAAGGATCATTCAAATTTTTATGCGACATCAAGAATAGCATCGGTTCCAGGAATATTTTGGGGAAATTTACCATTTTCTAAAGTAATTTCTAATCCCGCGATGCCTGCGGGTACAAAGCGCAGAGGTAAATTTTTTGGGCTTGATGCTTTTGCTTTTTGTATTCCTTCATCTTCTTGAGATTGAGATAAGCTATTATGGAGTCTATCTATTCCTACTTGGTGGTCACGGTTGACGTAATAAAAGCCATTATTCCAAAGAACAGTTGTAGAAGTATCTATAACTTTTATATCAGAAGGTGAAGGATTGTTGATGCCAAACTTCTTCAGTATTCTTTTTTGTTCTGTTTTATCATGGTAACCAGGATGATGTTGAACAAGAATAAGTTGTTGTGGATAGCTTGTACACAATTGGTTGTAGAGTTCTGCAATCCCTTGTATCTCTCCTGATGCCATATCTGCCAAGCATACAACGCCATTTTTTTTCAAAACATCCTCTGTACTTCTTAATAATGTTTGATATAAGTCACCTCTATGATTGAGTTCTTTTGCAATAAATACTGATGGGAGAGAACCGAGATGGCGTGATGCAAGCGATAATGACCTGAGTAGGATATCCTCTTGAACGCCGTTACCTTGCTCCTGTGCAATAATCTTAAATCCAGGATCAATGTTAATGACCAAACTTTTGCTTGGATTTTGCCGCATAAGTTTTTGCATAAATTTTGGAAGATATTGATTTTGTTCTTCATCAGACCAGGTTTTTGATCCTCCGCTTACGTGAAGTATCTCAACATCTTTATATTCAGATGGTGAAAAATCAAAAGAGGTAATAGGAGAGATTTCAGAACCTCGTACATATCCTGCGATGGTTGCCCAAATTTTAGGGTCATGTTGTTCAATAAAAGGCATTAATTGGTCTTCAAGCTTGTTCTCTGCTGCATGTATCGTTGTGCATATACTGAGTAAACTTATCATTATTACACCAAGGGCAGATATGTTCTTTGAGTTATTCGTATGCATGAGATTCCTAAGCGTTAAAAAACCTATTCTATTAGAATAAAACAATTGATATTGTATTAATAATAGCGCATTTTATAATATTTGCAAAATACTCACTCACTGTATGTGCGTTATCCATGATTTTTCAACTATTGCTCACGAACAAACAAATTTTTTATAGTAATAGATGAAAAAGCGGGCTGATTGGTAGGGGGGATCTATGCAGTATATATCTAAGTGTTTATTTGTATTAAGTATTGTATCGTTAAATGTGCGGCTGTGCGCGGACAATGACGTGAAGTTTACGTTATGGAGCGGCAATTGCTATGCATTTCCGACAAAGATAACGTCATTTTTACGTGGTACTTCTAAAGTTTTTGGGCATGAGATCAATCTTGTTTCAGGTATAGATAAATCGATTGAACAGCGTATTGTCGACATTGCTAAATTAGTGCTAGAAAAAGATCCTGACGTGGTCGTGTTCGAAGAGTTGTGGAAAAACGATAATAAAATTTTAATGGAAAAATCATTGAAGTCCCGATATCCGTATATTTACTGGATTGCGATGTCTCGTTCTGAAGAGCTCCAAGTTGGGAAATCGGCTGGCAAATTTTTAAAAACCTTATTCACCAATCCTGGAAAGCTTGGCGAATCGGAAACCTATATGGAACTTAATCCACTTAAAATGGATTCTGGTCTATTTTTAGCATCCAAATTCCCTTTGCTTAAATCAGCATATATTACGTATAAGGATAAAGCAGGTGATGAGATTAATGCAAACAAAGGTGCGCTTGTTGTGCTATTTAGGGATCGTCGCAACAATCCGGTGTTATTAGCGCTTACGCACTTACAATCATGGCGTGACCTTGAATATGTTAAAATTCGTCATAAACAGATACGTCAATTGGGTGAATTTTTATCAAGTAAAGAGGTGCAACGTACGTGGGCTCTGACCGTAGCACCGAGCAGAACGATCCAGATGCAATTACCCGGTAGTGGTCCTGTGCAAGATATTGCGATTGGCAAAGAAGTAGTGAATTTGTGGAATATTAAAGATTTGACTACCGTGATTGTTGGGGATTTTAATGATCCAATCACCTACGAACAGGATACGCACCGCTTAATTGATCGCATTACCTGTTTTACCGGTACTTTGCGTAAAACAGGAGTGCATGTTTTTAGTACTGATTTAATTACCATGCTTAATAACAAATTGGGTATTCAGGAGTATGTTGCCATTGATGAACCAGCTGATATAGCAACAGTGACTGAACCTGTAGGTACTCGTAAAGCACGTACGTATACTATTAAAAATGCTGCTGCCATGGGGAAAAAATTGGGAGCTACTAACTCCTTATATGCCGTATTAGGGCGATTCTACGATACTAAAGATGGAAAAGTGCTATGGAGCTATTTTAAAGATACAACCGATGCCAAAGGAATACAGCTTTTAGACCCTGTTTTGGTAGATGCTAAGAGTGTTATCAGCCAATATGATGTACTGCGTAAAGAGATTTTAGGGGATCAGGGTGAAGCAAAACCGTATGACCCTAAGGTAGCACTCAGTGATCATGCGCATATTATGGTGAAGATACAAATTAAAAAATAATAGTATATTGATCTTTACAATAAAAAGCTCTTTATCTAGCATGATAATGGCCCTTTGCCGTTTTAAATTTGAATTATAGAGGTCACTACCATGGTCGGTAACAAGGACATGACAGAGCAATCTGTGCATGGGTATGTAGAATGTGTAAGTGGTACTATTGTTGATGTGCAGTTTCCGCGTGATGCTGCTCCGCATATTCTCAATGCGGTAAAAGTTCATTTTCCTGCGCCAGAATATGATCACGAGCGCGCTGCCACCCTTGAGGTTGCGCAACAATTAGGCGATGGATTGGTACGCTGCATAGCAATTGAAAATATCTTGGATATACGGCGCGGGTTGATCGTCACGGATACGGGTATGCCTATTCAAGTTCCTGTGGGTAATCACGTGCTGGGAAGAATCTTTAACGTTCTAGGTGATACTATAGACGATAAAGAGGCTTTGCCCCATGGTGAGCGTTGGAGTATCTACCGTCAAACACCACAGTTGGTAGATCAAAAAATCAGTAATGAAGTCCAAGAAACAGGCATCAAAGTTATTGATATTATGTGTCCCTACATCAAAGGATCGAAAATCGGTCTTTTTGGTGGTGCTGGCGTAGGTAAAACGATTTTGGTTCAAGAATTGATTCATAATATAGCGCTTCAGCATGGCGGAGTCTCGGTTTTTACCGGCATCGGCGAACGAACGCGAGAAGGTAATGAATTGTGGCTTGAGATGAAACGATCGGGCGTGTTAAATAAAACGGCTCTCGTGTTTGGACAAATGGGAGAAATGCCCGGAGCACGTTTGCGGGTTGGGCTCACTGGCCTGACCATGGCTGAATATTTTCGTGATGAAGAAAAGAAAGATGTGCTGCTTTTTATTGATAACATTTTTCGTTTTGTTCAAGCTGGATCGGAAGTTTCGACGCTTTTAGGCAGATTGCCGTCGGCTGTTGGATATCAGCCAACACTTGCGACTGAAATGGGTGCATTTCAAGAGCGTATTACCAACACTATCAATGGTTCTATTACGTCAATTCAAGCAGTGTATGTTCCTGCAGATGATATTACTGATCCTGCACCAGCAACGACTTTTATGCATTTGGATGCTTTTACCGTGTTATCGCGAAAACTGGTTGAACTTGGTCTCTATCCTGCTATCGATCCATTACAGTCAAGCTCTAAAGGATTGGCACCTGAGATTATTGGACAGAAACATTATATGATTGCGCGGCGCATTCAACAAATTTTACAGCGTTATAAAGAGTTACAAGATATCATTTCAATTTTGGGAATGGATGAATTAGCGCATGAAGACAAAATTATTGTAAACCGTGCAAAACGAATTCAAAAATTTTTGACGCAGCCTTTATTTACCGCTGAGTTTTCTACCGGTATTCCGGGACATTACGTGAGCCGCGAGCAAGCGATTAATGATTTTGATACTATTATACGCGGCGAATGTGACGATTGGCCTGAACAAGCATTCTATATGGTTGGCACCCTTGAACAAGCGTATGAAAAAGTTCAATTGTTACGAGCGCATGGATAAATGGTATGGAATTAATGGTCTTACGTCCTTCAGGCGCTCAATTGTTTCCCGTTGCATGGGTTGAACTTACTACACAAACAGGGAGCTTTATGGTGCAACATCAGCACGTTCCTATGATTGTATCGCTGATGCCAGGGTCGACTATAGTCTTTATGGTCACGAGTGGGAAATTCGAATCAATTGCTGTGCAGCAGTGTATTGTTGAAATAACCCGTGAAAAGGTGATTGTTTTTATGAATGAGTAGTACTATGCGTGATGTTATAGGACATATTGTTACTGGCTCGCTGGGGAACGGATTGACGATGCGTATTGCTCCAGGAGTGCTATCGCATCATATACGGGTTGGTAAATTTGTTTCAATTGTCAGTGGTACCTATACTTTTTTTTCGCTTATAACTGATGTATCACTTGAAGTTAGTAATCCACATATTTTACTTTTTCCGCCTCAGCATCATGAAACATTGTTGATGACCATGCTCCATAAGCGGGATATGTATGCTACAGCAATTATCAAGCCGATGCTCATGCTTGATGCCACACAACGACCGGTTCCGGTCAAAACAATTCCAGCGCATTTTTCTCCCGTTTATCAGGCAAGCAAAGAAGACGTTGCGCGTGTTTTTGGCGATGAGGAAACACCTGGTGGTGCTTATTTCAAGATTGGCTCGCCCTTGGATATGCAAACGCCGGTATGCTTGAATCTTGATCGTTTGACCGAACGTAGTAATGGTATTTTTGGCAAAACGGGAACCGGAAAAACTTTTTTAACCCGTCTTGTATTGGCGGGATTAATGCAGAAAGATAAGGCCGTGACCTTGATTTTTGATATGCATAGCGAATATGGTATTCAAGCGCGTACTGAGCGCGAAGGGCAATCGTTTGTTAAGGGACTCAAGACGTTGTTTCCTAACAAGGTTGCCATTTTTTCACTTGATCCAGCATCAACACGTCGACGTGGCGGAAATCCGGATGTCGAATTTGTGCTCTCGTATCATGATATCACGGTGGAAGATATTATGACTTTGGGTGAAGAGCTTAACTTGCATTCAACAGCATTGGAGGCTGCGTATCTTATTGTAGCGCGCTATAATAAACGATGGCTTCGTGCCCTATTGGACCATGGGACACAGTTAAAAGAGTTTGCACAAGAGCTTGGGGCCCATCCCGAATCTATAGCAGCATTGTATCGTAAATTAAAAATGCTTGAACGTTTGCCCTTTCTTGTTGACCGAGCGGAGCAGGTTAGCGTCGTTGAACATATGTTAGAATATACGGCTCGTGGGGTGAGTATTGTTATTGAATTTGGTAATTATACGTCCACCTTTGTGTATCTTTTGATTTCAAATATTATTGCGCGGCGTGTACATGCTGAATATGTGCATAAAACCGAGCTTTTTTTAGGTTCGCAGCGTCCTGAAGATGAACCAAAAAAATTGATGATTGTTATTGAAGAGGCGCATAAATTTCTCAATCCACAAGCAGCACGGCAGACAATTTTTGGTATTATTGCGCGTGAAATGCGTAAATATTACGTTTCATTGCTTGTTGTTGACCAACGACCTTCTGGTATTGATCAAGAAATCTTATCGCAAATTGGGACCAAAATTGTTGCACAATTGCATGATGAAAAAGATATTAATGCTGTGCTAAGCGGTATGCACGGATCGTCGACTTTGCGGTCCGTACTCGCGTCATTAGATAGTAAAAAACAGGCGCTGATAATGGGGCATGCGGTTGCTATGCCGGTGGTTGTGGAGACACGCGAATACGGTCCAGCATTTTACGAAGCGGTAGCTCCACAGATTACGCATCAACATATTGATCAGCTGATTAAAGAACTTTTTTAAAATAATTGCTTTATATTTCATGACTATGTTACTGCTGAGGCATATGAATAATGCTCTCAAAGGAAGCCGTTCGTGATCAAATATATGCGTCCGTATACGTTGGTACTTATAGCGTTGTGTGCATATCCTCTAGGGATGCATTCTGCAGGATTTTTTATCGAACGTGGCGAAATTTTTGAAAAAAAATCACACGAGCAACCTACGCCTACGGTACGTCAGAAAATAGCTCTGCAAAAACAATTGCCTCCTGACCCCCAAGCGTTAATGAAGGGGCTGCTTGAAGAAATTCCACTTGATGAGCGTGTAGAAAACTTTTTTAATACGCTTGTTGTACGTCATAAATCCGGGGCGCAACCGACTATTGATAAAAAAAGCGCAACGATCCCTGTTGAAGTAATGATAGGGGCTCAGCGATTAAATGCGCGTTTTGTGCAGACGCAAGATAGTAAGGGCAACGTGGGGACTAGTTTTGTCCTCAATCTGCCAACTCCATGGAAACTCTCTGATATGGTTCCGAAAAATACCATGTTTGATGGTATTGTTATCACCCAACCGATCTTGATATTGTCAGACACTGCTTATACCGATGCACAACTGCACTATGCTATAGAACCAGGGTTGCAGGTTGTTGGCATAAGTGATGCACAGGTATTGAAAACATCAAGCATCATAGGAGCATTGCTCACGAGTTTATTTAACAAAATACAAGTTACGGCGTCCTTTGCACAAAAATTGGAAGATTCAGTATTTACTTTCACAGCAGATGCACAAGATGCAGTGCGTGAGCGTTTTGCACTGTATGATTTTATTGCCCCAGCGGCATTTTTATTACCGGATGGTGTTAATAAAGAATTTGAACAAATAGCGCTTGAGCAACCAAATATTACCTTTGTTATAGATCAAGATTCACAGGATCTTATGGTACACGGTACGGCGAATTTTTATGGTCGTCGAGCTGTGACAACATTCCAACTATATGAAGATAGCAAAAAAAAGAAAATTGCACGTAGTTGTACGGTAGAGTTGCCCCGCGACTGGCATTTTAAAGATTATTTTCCTGAACTTTTACCGGGATTAGATATTACGTTTAATAAGGGCGTCTTTGTTTTATCAGATCATGCATATAAAGATAAAAAACGTAAATTGACGGTTGAAAAGGGGTTAACCTTTTTGGCCGAAATTGATTTTAAACAGTTACGTGTACCACCATTTTTTGCACGCGTAGGAAATTTCTTTGGCAAAGCGCTTTCAGTGTTACATGTGCAGGGTGTCATTAAAAAGGATATTGAGCAATCCAGCCTGGTTGCTGTGGTGCCTGAAGAGGATATGAAATCGGTTCCTATTCGTCTTTCCGATCTCGTGCCCTTTGGATCATTGCTTATGCCACAAAAATTGGCCGCAATTTTTCGTGCGAGTACGTTAGAATTTCCACGTATAGCGTTAACCATTAATCCCAAAAAACAAGAAGTTTTTCTTTATTCATCGATCAGCAATTCTGGCAAAACGTTGCCAGTACGTCTCATGATGTTTAGCAAGGACCAGGGAGACGCGCAAACGAGTGTCGTGGTACAGCTACCAAAAGATTGGCAATTAATGCAGGAAATTCCTGAATTTAAGGGAAAATTTACGAGCAATCCAAGATCGCCAAGCTTTGTAATCTCGACTACTGATTATAAGGACAAAGATCTTGGCATTGCCATTAATAAAGGATTGAATTTTTTGGGCGCTATCGATACTCATGAGTTAGAAGCCAATCCGGTTGTTAAGGTTTTGCAACAAATGCATGATCTGGTTCCTGATCTTGTGGTGCATATTACGATACCGCCAGCTATTGCAAATTCAAATATCAAATTCGTGCTTACGCGTCTTGATAATAAGGTCATACTTTTACGTGATATTGTGGATCTTGAAACAGCTACGATGCCTGCAAAAATACGTGCGGTATTGAGAGAGTTGCGTCTCATTTCACCACAGCTTTCTTTTACGGTTGATCCTTTAGCATTACCTGTTGCTGTGCGTGAATTTCAGATCGAAGCAGGAACAGGATACAAAGGTCGAACAGTGCGTAGCCGTTTGTTGGTGCGGCGACAAAATCCGGCGCTTTCTGAAGGTAACCCAAATCCCTATCTTCCCAATATAAGTTTTGAGCTTGAATTACCGTTTGATTGGACATTTAAAGATGATTTTGATGATGCAGATTATATGGACGAATTTTCTATCGATAATGCACGCCTGATTCTTTCCAATTTTAATTATGATCATCCTAATTTTGATGAAGTTAAGATTTTACGGGGGCTTAATTTTGTTGCTGGCGTTAAACTTGATGGCCCTTTGACCACCGTTGCAACCTTTGTGGATAAAGTGTTGGTCCCTATGACAAAGACTAAGACATCGAATGAAAGTACGGGTTACTTTGTTATTAGTGGTGTACTTGGACCGAGCATAATCGAATCAGGACTCAGTGTGCATATACCGTTGCGTATAGGATTAGATTTTGATCTTTTGTATGCCAACAAGCTCTGGCCATTTAGAATGCCATTCGTGAAAAAGATTACGACAGATACCTTTTCTGCAATGATTAAAGGACAAAAAAATATGCTGCGTGTGGGTCCGGCAATATCGCTTGAAACAGGCCTACGTATTTTTGTGCGTTCACAAGACGTCCCTTTAGTATTTCGTGCAGGAACGACGTTACAAAGCACAGAATCTACGATATATGGCTCCATGAATACGTTATATAAACCGGCCTTTGGTGTGTCATGGTTATCACTCAGTGATTTTGGCGCAGAAATAACGTTCGATTATAGTCTTTTGCAAGCAGCGCTTGTGGCGACCGGTCTTCCTATGCCATCAGGCATTGGCTTTAGGGGATCTATGGAATTGAGTGATGAGCAATCACATAAAGTTGCTCTAGCATTGGCATCAAAAGTGTCCTTATCCACAACTGCACCACCGATTTTAGTTTTTCATGGTAAAGCAGACAGAGTCACGCTTGCCAATTTGGTATGGCTTTTAGGTAAAATTGGTAACAATCCAATAAAGATCAAAGATCTACCGCAGATTGATTTTGAAAAAGTTGAGTTGCGGGTAGTGCCCGAAGATGTTTCTATTGCTCAAAAATTGTACAGCGCGGGTCTCTATGCAACTGCATGGATCAGCATTCTTGGATTGCATGGGGGTATTGAGTTGGGGGTTTCACGATGGGGTATTTCGGGCAAAGGTATTCTTCCTAAGATTGATACGCCTTGGTTGAAATTATCCGCTGCATCAAAAAAGAATATTGAAAAAATTTCGGCAGCAGATCATGCAATTGGCATAGCAGATTTTATACAGTCAGAATCAGGTGTTGTACAACAGCCACCATTGCATGATGGTCCGAGCTTTCAACTTGATATTACCTGGCTTTTACAGCGAGCATTTTTAACCGGTAAAGTAGAAATTCCTGTATTAAGATTATCAAAAGAGATAGAGGCTGATCTGTCATTGTCGGGTATAAAATGTAAATTCAAAGAAGAATGGTTGGGATTGTATACAACGGAATTTGAACTCTTAATCACTCAAGAAAACACCTATATTAAGGGACGTATGCAGCAAGATGCATTCAATAAAATTGAACAAGCTTTGCTCGAGGCGGCGCGCGCAATCAATAAAAATGCAACTAGGGATATCAACCGTGCTCAGCAAAAACTTGAAGATGCTAAAAAAGATTTAGACATAGAGAAGCAAGCATTTGAAGAAAACAAGAAACAATGTAGTCAAGCAAGGGTCAAAGCATGTGCAGACGTTCTTACGCTAGGTTCTGAAATAGCGATCAAACGAGCAGCATTGGCTGTAGCGCAAGAAGGCTTAAAGATTGCTTTGCAAGGTGCACGTGCCACTATATTAGCTACGGCAGCTTTAAGTACAGCGTTTGGCAAGGGTGTCAATATCCAAGAAGCATCATTTGAAATTAATGCCCATGATATGAAGCAGGGAATACCGCTTACTATGAATTTAAAGGGGGTCTTTTTTGGCAAAATTATGAACTTGACAGTGCCTTTTGATGTTATGCATCCAGATGATACTATGAGTACTCTTTTCAATGCTATTGTGCACAATCTCTAATGGTGTACCAGGTTGCCTCTTCACGATGTTTGAACAATTGGGTATCTTGAAGACCAGAATGTTGTTTTTAATGGGATTTTACATGAAAAAGTTCAGTATAGTAATAGCCTGTATACTCATGGTCTTGATGGGGGGATATCTCTGGCGGCGTGGAATACGCAATCATGACACACATGATGTGCTTATTGTGGGTACTAATGCGGAATATCCGCCGTTTTCTTTCATAGACAATGACCGTATTGTTGGATTTGACATTGATATAGTGCACGAGATTGCCCGCCGTCTTGACCAATCTATACATATACAAGATATGCCTTTTGATCTCTTGCTTCCTAAAGTACAACTTGGAGACATTCATCTAGTTGCTGCTGGGATGACTATGACTCCTGAGCGTGCATTACGGGTGAATTTTACTACGCCATATCTTACGCATGACCCTTTACTTATTATTACCTTGGCATCGCATGCTCCACTTGAACAGATTAAAGATCTTGAAGGAAAAATTGTAGTGGTTAATGAAGGATACACGGCTGACGTCTATCTTTCTCAGTTCAATAAGATCATGGTACGTAGATTAGCGTCACCAAGTGAAGCATTTTTAGCATTGCAAGCAGGACGTGCTGATGCATTTGTGGCAGCGCAAAGCTCTGTGCAGGCATTTTTTGCGCATCATGGTAAAGATAATTTTCGTATACATTCGCTTGAAGGAATCTATGACGATTATGCATTGGTTGTTTCAAAAAAATACCCAACGTTATTGATGCAGGTGCAAGAGGCTTTAGCGGCAATGGAGAATGATGGCACGGTGCAACGTTTAAAAAAAACATGGAATATTTCATGATTAATCTAGAACTTATTGCTGAGTATTGGCCGCATCTCATGCGTGGTTTGTTCGTAAGTATGAAGATTGCGGTTATTGGTTGTGTCATGGGAACTGTACTTGGTACCATGTTGGGTATTGTGCAAGTAGTTGGTGGGCCTATTTTACGAGCCATTATAGTGTTCTATGTGACTTTATTACGTGGAACGCCAATGTTGATACAAATTGCTTTTGCCGTTTTCGTGCTACCGCAAATAGGTATTGTGTTGCCAGAATTTTGGGCGGCAACATTGGCCATTGGATTTAATAGCAGTGCATATTTAAGTCAAATTATACGCGGCGGAATACAGTCGATTGACAAGGGTCAATGGGAAGCAGCGTACGTGCTTGGTTTTACTCCGACGCAAACGGTGCGCTTTATTATTCTTCCGCAAGCATTTCGTGCGGTTTTGCCATCGCTGGGTAATGAGTTAATTACGTTGGTGAAAGATTCAAGTTTGGCGTCAACAGTTGGCGTTATGGAATTAACCAAAGAGGCTGCGTATATTAAAAGTCGTACGTTTGATGCGTTGACAATTTACTGTGCCGTTGCGGTGATTTATTTAGTGGTAACTTCTTTGCTATCATTGGGTGTTACTTTGCTTGAACGAAGGATGAACACACATGCTGCAGATTAAGGGATTGACCAAAAGCTTGGGCGGCAAGCAAATTCTCAATGGGATTGATGTATCAGTTGCTGAGGGTGAAGTTGCAGTATTGCTGGGAAGTTCTGGTGTTGGAAAATCAACGCTGCTACGGGTACTTAATAATCTTGAATCAATGGACAGTGGCAGCATCGAACTTGATGGAGTACAGATCGATACCGAACAAATACACAAACAACATTATGTTGGCATGTTATTCCAAAATTTTAATTTATTCGAACATTTGACTGTAGAAGAAAATATTACGTTGGTGTTGCGCAATGTTCTTGGCAAAAGTGCGGCAGAAGCGCATCTGATAGCTGAAGAACTTTTACGTCACTATGGTCTTGATGACAAAGCAAAACTTTACGTCCACCGGCTTTCTGGCGGGCAAAAACAGCGTCTTGCTTTGGTGCGCACTTTGGCTATTAAACCACGCATTATTTGCTTGGATGAACCTACATCGGCACTGGATCCTATGTTAACCACATATGTTGCACATATGATTCAAAATATTGCACAGCAAGGATATCATGTATTGATTGCAACGCACGATACGCTTTTGTTAGAAAAATTGACCTGTACGATCTATCTCATGGAGCATGGATCTATTGTAGAATCAGCTCATTCCAAAATATTTTTTAGTAATCAATCTGCTTATCCACGTATTGCTGCATTTGTGCAAGGAGAGTATGGTGTATTGAACATGAGTTAACAAAGGAGATTACATGTCGATTGGTAAAAAAACGTTTTTCTGCTGGTTGTTGCTTTATGGTTGCGTAACGGCATGTGCAGCAGAGGAGCTTGTTCCTGCAATGTCGAAAGAAGAAAAATTCGAAAAACTGCCAATCTTAAGCGTTATCACGCAAGATGCGCAACCTGCATCTTATTGCGCTCGACGGAGAAATAGTTGTTCTTCTCCCCTGTCGCCACCACCCAAAACAATACCTAGGCCTCGACGTTTGTCTTTATCATATCTTGAAAATATTGCATGGAAAAAACCATGCTCGTTAGTGTTGGATAAAGCACAATTGCGGAATATGATTACTTCCTTGCCCCACAAAAATGGAGAAAGCGCAAGATTGCTCCCTGTTGTCTTAGGTGATATGCAGATAGGTGACATTGCTTATCGTGTGGAATCGAGCAATCTTAAGAGCTCGAAAGTCTATAGATACATCAACGGAAAAATTTTATTTGTTCCCCTGGGAATCACTGATGGTAAAATTTGCTGGATGGCCATAATGGATGAAAAATCTCCAATAGGTAGAACATATTATGCTACGACATGGTTTTCCAGAAGTACATTGCCACCTGTAAGGTTTATGTGGGATGATGAGTGTTTCTCTGATTCTTCTGACGATGATTCTTCTGGCGATGATTCTCCTCATGAACCTAGGTTGTGCATTACGCTCAATAACCTTCCACTGGATGAGGTAGGAAGTGTATTATCTGGAAAAGCTATAAGCAAAATGTTTCCACAAAAATCGTGAATAAATGTACTATGTGTTAAAACATTTGCATAAAAATCTCGTTTTTCTAAGTAAAATACGTATAATTATTAGCTTGTTCAAAAATATTTTATGAGCAACTAGTCTGCCTAAGTTAACAAAGGAAATTATATGTCGTTGGGGAAAAACTCGTTTTTTTGTTGGTTAGTGCTGTATGGTTGCATAACGGCATGTGCAGCAGAAGAAAAAGAAGTTAAACAAGCCAGGTTGAGCGTTGTCACCAAGGGAGCAACCCGTGCATCTTCGCGGAGACATAGTTGTTCTTCTCCATTACAACCATTAGACGGTTTACCGTCACGTCGCTCATCTGTACCTAATCTTACTCAAGTAGTAGTACCGGAAATGTGCCCTAGATCGATCGTAGTAAATGCTGCTCGGTTGTATGAAATATCATTGAACCCATATGCGCTCGAAGGAAAATTAGCGATGGTGCCTATGATGTTAAATGAGCCAATTTCAGGAGGAGTGGGTTATTTAATACATCCAAACAACATTGTACCATCATCATCTTGTAGACATACGTATAACGATATTTTATTTATTCCCGTAAGTAAAACTGACAGCAAAACGTACTGGATCGCTATACAGGTAAAAGTTCCAGCACCAAAGTGGTATGAGGCTACAATATGGGCTTCAGGAAATAAATTTCCTGCGCTCGAATTAAAGCATAGTAACAAAGAGATGCTTATGCTGAATGAACTCGTATTGCGCCGCGTTGGATCGAGCTTAACTTTTTCTCCAAAGGCTTTAGATCTTTTTCTAAAAAAGTATGAATAAAACTCGTTTTTTTAAGTAAAATACGTATACTAACCAGGTAGTGCGTTATATTTTTAAAACCGTTTTTTTATAAGGACCAGCATGGATATTGCCCTTATCGCGTACGATCTTCTCAACCAACTTTTAGGTTGGCCGCTTATTATTTTGGTAGCTGCAGTCGGTGTAGTATGCACCGTTGCCCTTGATTTTGTGCAAATTCGTTACTTTATAACGGCATGGTCCTATATGATGTCACCATCAAAAACGATGGGCAAACAAGATATGTCGCCTTTGCAGGCTTTTATGAGCACATTAAATGCTAATCTTGGTAATGGCAGTATTGCGGGCATGGCAACTGCATTGTATGCAGGCGGCCCTGGAGCGGCGTTTTGGGTAGTGGTGACGGGCATTGTTTTAGCATCGGTTCGTTTTTCTGAAGTATATTTGAGTACCTATTTTGGTGCATATGCCAAAGACCGGCAAACTTTAGGTGGTCCTATGCTGTACTTGCGCAGTGTCATCGGTGGTCGTGTACTTTCATGGTTATATGGTGCCAGCTGTTTTGTCTTTAGTCTTATGGTGGGAAATGCTATTCAAGCCAACACGGTACGTTTAAGTTTAGAACGTACATGGAATATTCCCATGATTCCAACAGCTATTGCGCTTACCTTGTTTGTTGTATATGTGGTAATGGGCGGAGCACAACGTGTTGCACGTTTATCACAAGCATTAGTGCCGCTTAAAATTAGCGTGTTTTTTGTTTCTTGTATTGGCGTTTTGATCTATCACTACCAAGCAATTATTCCAGCGTTGATGCTTATATGCAAACATGCTTTCACGCCATTGGCGGTTGCAGGAGGTGCGCTTGGTTTTGGTGTACAGCAGGCGATTCGCTTTGGCATGTCACGCTCTATCATGGCAAATGAATCTGGATTAGGAACTGCAGCAATTTTGTATGGTTCGACCGGTAGTGCAGAACCGATTCGTGATGCAATTATTTCAATGGTTAGTACGTTTATTAGTATTATCGTATGTTTTATGCTCATGCTTTCTATTGTTGCCAGCGGTGTTTGGGACAGTGGCTTGAACAGTTCTGCGCTTACTATTGCTGCCTATCAAACAGTATTTGGCCAGTATGGTGCCTGGATTGTAACCTTTTTATCAGTAAGTTTTGGTATTGGTGTTGTAGTTGCTTTTGCATATATTACGCGCGAATGTTGGCTCTTTTTGAGCAATGGTCGTTATCCTCATGTTGCTTCAATATTATATTGCGCAACAGCGTTCATTGGTACTTTGTTACCCGTACACACTATCTGGCTTATTGCAGAATCACTTAATGCAACTATGTTGGTTATTAACTTATTCGGTATTGTGTGTCTTTTGCCGCTTACGCGTCGTGGATTAAAGGCATACATGCGTAAGGAACAAGCTGAGAATGCCTAATGCAACTACCGTCTATTTTTCCTGTGGCGTGCCACACGGATAATGTTGGTCCTGGAACGACTTTTGTGGTTATTAAAGGTCGTTCGTGTGATGGTATGGCTTATGTGCCTTTGGCATTAGTGCGCGGAGCAACGACTATCGTGGTGCAACATGATGCGGTGATCTCTCCTGCCATGCGGTACATGTTTGATGATTACCATGCTCAGGTAGTACGGGTAGATGATACACGACGTGCATTGGCAGTATTAAGCGCGCAAGCGGCGGGGCATCCAGCGCATCGATTAAAAATTATTGGCGTGACAGGTACTAAAGGTAAAACAACGTCGGTATTTTTGCTTGAACATATGTTCAAAACTGCTGGCTATGCAACGGCGCTTTTGAGCAGTGTTAAAAATAGTATTATTGGGCATGATTTTGCTACTAATTTAACGACACAGCAGCCTGATTATTTACACGTTTTTTTTGATCTGTGTGTACAGGCTGGCGTGACGCATGTGGTGATGGAAGTTGCTGCACAGGCGGTTACCTTATATCGCACGTTCGGCTTACAATTTGATGCACTTTTATTTACTAATTTTGATCATGAACATGCAGAATTTTATGAAACGCAAGAAGATTATTTTAATGCAAAATATGCGCTATTTGCACAATGTACACCCACGCAACCAGTGGTAATGATCAATGCTGATGACGCGCGTGGGCGTGAGATTCTTGCTAAAAATCCCACATTTTTGAGCTTTTCATTGCGTCATCATGATGCTCGCTATCAAGCGCAGTTGCATGGTGATCAGCACGTGCAGGTTGATATGCGCTTGCAAGATAAAGATGTAGCAACGGTGGATTGTGCACTTGTGTGCCCTACTTTGTTAGGAGTTTTTAATGCATACAATTGTACGGGCGCAGCAGCCTTGGCGTTGACGTTAGGGCTTCAACCGGATGCACTACAAAAAGCGTGCGCATCATTTACTGGGGTTCCAGGGCGTATGGAACGCTTTGTATTAGCAAATGGGGCGATTGGGTATGTTGATTATGCACATAATCCTTCATCGTATGAAAATTTACTTTCATTGTTGCGCTCGCTGACGGATCATTTAATTGTTGTATTTGGTGCTGGTGGTCAGCGTGATCGTGAAAAGCGGCCAATTATGGGAGCGATTGCGGCTCGTTATGCAGATCTTATAGTGCTTACGACCGATAATCCGCGCACGGAGGATCCGCATAGGATTACCGAAGAAATTGTAGCTGGTATGTGTGAGGCTGTAACTAAATCGGTGCATATTTTTGATCGCGCACAAGCGATTGGATATGCGTATGCGCAATCGCGATCTGGAACTATTATTGCGATATTAGGCAAAGGCGCTGATGAGTATCAAATGATTGGTACTACTAAATATTTTTTTAGTGATCGCCAAATGATTGGTCAATATGCGCAGTGAGGCGCATGTTGCTTGAAGATATACACATATTTGATACTATAAGATCGTTATTTTTTATAAGAATCAGGATTCTTAGTATGGTTGCCACACACATAATTCAATTTGTTACAATCATGTGTGTGGCAACAATGATGCATGCAGACGAAGTTCTGCAGCCATCATATATGAGTTATGCACAAATCGCCGACAGATATATTAAACCATTTGCCCAAGACAAGGATCGACACAAAGAAGATCCAACCGCTCCAACTATGTTTTCTCCTACGATAACGAATAATGCTATTACGAGGGCTAAACAGGCCGCCGAAAAAATTATAGGGTTACGCGAACAAAAAGAAGTGCTTTTCAATCTGCTTTCCAGTCAAAAAATGGCATCTGGTCATGCTACTTATTCTCCACTCGAAACTGTTGCGTATGATTTGAATTTTTTTTCTTATAAAAGCAAGAATATGAACGAGCAAAGTCAGCATTTGTTTTCAAAAATTAATAGAACAGAAACAATGTTTGGTGAAGCATATCTTGCTCATATGCTGGCGAATCCAATACGTGACATAGAGAAACTAAAAAAACGTCAAGAAATCATTAGAGCTTTAGTCAATGATGATGCTCTTTTTAAAGATTTTGAGACAATAGTCAAAAATGTTAAAGCTCATCAGGAAGGCATTTTATCCAATTATGTACCAGTTGATCCGGGGTTGCAGGATTTTATGAAAAATGAGTTTTATGGGAGTCGTTTTTTAAATACAAGTCCCTATGTAAACGAAACAATGCGACGTGTTCCTATGGGGCTAATTACAATATGGTTTGGTAATCGATTATGGTCAGCCAAGAATGCTATACAAAGAGCAGTTATCGTGGTTATGGGAGCTATTGGATATTTTGGCTGCGCTAAGGTTATTATACCACTAGGGACGTGGTTCAGTGGGATGGATATTATGGGGATGCAAAAAGCAATGCACAGCAACGTTATGTTTAAAGGGATCCAAGGAGTTGCAACCTTGGCTAATGAGATTGAATGTATAGAAGAAAAACGTGGACTTATAAGCAACAGTTTTTTAAACAACTATGATAATGGAGAGTATAAGCAAGGGGTTAGTCAATTAAAATCATTATTCAAAACTTCAACATTTGCTGGAGCTCCTGTTGATTACGCTGCAAATTGGGCTTTCCATGGTCGCTTACGTGCTGCATACTATTTAATGCAACAACACAAAGCTGACTTCATGCCCTATATGCATCTGATTGGTGAGATTGATGCGTATCTTTCTATTGCAAAATTGTATAAAGAACATCAAAAAGGTAATGCGCGCTACAGCTTTGTTGATTTTGTACAAGAAGATGCTCCTTCGTTTAAAGCACAAGGATTTTGGAATCCTATGCTTGCCGCTGATAAGGCAGTAACCAATTCCTTGACCATGGGAGGCAACGAGCCACGGGTGATAACGGTGACTGGGTCAAATACGGGTGGTAAGTCAACTATTGTCAGCAATGGTCTTGCTTTGATGGTCATGCTTGCACAAACGTTGGGCATTGCGCCGGTGGAATCATTAAAAATGCGGCCGTTTGATTATATCGCAACACTCATGAAGGTTGAAGAAGATATCGTTGATGGTAATTCACGGTATCATGCTGAAATTAAAGCAGCGGCCAAAATACAAAAAGATCTGCGTACGCTGCCAAAAAATGCAACAGCGGCAGTTTTTGTTGATGAAGCGTTTACGAGTACTAACGAACAGAGTGGATCGAAAGCTTTGCATTCATTTGCAAGTGATCTGATGCGTAATAAGAAGGTACTTGCTTCTATAGTTACGCATTATAAAAAGCTCACTGAATTGGAACAAAAGGGGGAGTGCAAAAATTATAAAGTTGACGTGATTGTTGGAGATGACATTAAACGACCGTATAAGCTTAAACCTGGTGTAAGTGAAATAAATATTGCGGATCAGCTTTATCGGGATGAGAAAAAAAATGAATCGGTAATCGAAACTGATTGAGTATAGAAAGCAGTAATTGCTTTACAAGAACGTTAGTTGCCGGTATTTTTGGCTATATTGATGCATTTTTTTAGTACATTGTGAGGGGTCGTATGATTGGTACACATTCTTTGGTAGCATATTTTGGATCGGCATTTTTCGGTCTTGCGGTTGTTGCCTTCTTAATGAGTCGTTTAAAAAGTATCCGGGCCGATGATCCCAAAGCTTCTCGTATATCGCGTGCTATTGCACAAGGCGCTATGACATTTTTACGTGAAGAGTACAAAATTATTTTACTTGTGGTAGCGGTTGTTGCTGCTGCGATTGGTTATTTTGCTTCGTTGATCGCGGCAGGCTGTTTTGTTGCCGGCGCATTACTTTCGATGATTACTGGTCTTATTGGTATGATTGCAGCGACTGATGCGAATGTTCGTACAGCGATTGCAGCACGTGATGGCGGTGAACATGCAGCATTTTTAGTCGCTTTTTTTGGCGGCGGCGTGATGGGTTTTGCCGTTGCAAGTTTTGGATTGCTGGGACTCGGAACATTATTTGCACTCTTTTTAGAACATCCGCATTTTGTTATTTTCTTGACCTGCTTTGGATTGGGCGCGAGCTTGGTTGCTTTTTTTGCACGTGTTGGTGGCGGTATTTTTACCAAATCTGCTGACGTTGGCGCTGATTTAGTAGGCAAAGTTGAAGTTGGCATTCCAGAAGATGATCCACGTAACCCTGCCGTTATTGCTGATAATGTGGGTGATTGTGTTGGGGATACTGCCGGCATGGGTGCTGATATTTATGAATCGTATGTCGGCGCGATTGTTGCCTCATCGATTTTAGCAACTACGCAGTACGGTGTTGATATCATGTATGTTGGGTTTCCTTTAATGCTCGCTGCGTTAGGTATGATGGGCTCTGTATTAGGGTTATTGTCAGCACAATTTATCAAAGTTGAACCTGCAAAAATGTTGAGTAATGCAACGTATATAGCCATTGCACTCTTTTTAGCTCTTAGTTATTGGTACATGCATGTCTACCATATTGATATGGTACTTTATTGGTCAATTGTCTTGGGATGTGTTTCAGGCGTTGTGATTGGTAAAGTAACTGAATATTATACGGGTGGTGCACCGATTGAACGTTTGGCTGAAAGTTCAAAATCAGGCGCTGCTACTAACTTAATTTATGGATTATCCATTGGTATGGAATCAACGGCAGCTCCGGTCATTATTCTGGCGCTCATCATTATGTTATCATTCATGTATGGTGGTGGTTTGTTTGGTGTTTCATTGGCTGCAGTTTCTATGCTTGCTACGGTGGGAATAACCATGACGGTTGATGCTTACGGACCAATTGCTGATAATGCCGGTGGTATCGCAGAAATGGCTGGCATGGGACATGCAGTACGTGCAATTACTGATAAATTAGATGCATTGGGCAATACTACTGCAGCAATGGGTAAAGGTTTTGCAATAGGATCTGCATTATTGACAGCGCTGGCAATGTTTAATGCCTATGCGCAAGAGGCAGGAATCACGGTACTTAATGTATTAAATCCGGAAATTGTTGCGGGTATGTTTATTGGCGCTACTATGCCATTCTTTATTTCTGCATTAACAATGCGTTCGGTGAGTAATGCTGCGTTGCAAATGGTGATGGAAGTGCGTCGTCAATTTAAAGAGATTCCAGGGCTTATGCAGGGAACTGCAGAACCTGATTATGAACGTTGTGTCGCAATTAGTACCAAAGCATCGTTGCGTGAGATGGTATTGCCTGGTGTTTTGACCGTTGCGTTACCGATTGTGGTTAAATTTACCCTCGGAATTTATGCACTCGGCGGTGTATTGGTTGGTGCTACCGTAGCTGGTGTGTTGCTCGCACTCATGATGGCCAATGGTGGTGGTGCATGGGACAATGCTAAAAAATATATTGAAAGTGGTAAATTTGGCGGCAAAGGGTCTGAAGCACACAAAGCTGCAGTTATTGGCGATACGGTGGGCGATCCATTCAAAGATACGGCTGGACCAGCACTTAATATTCTCATCAAATTAATGTCAGTGGTATCCTTGCTGTTGGTACTTGTGCATAAATAGAGCTCTTTTAAAGTAAACGTTGTTTAGAAAAGGCAGCCTCATGAATTGGGGTTGCCTTTTCTTGTATACTTTTGTTTATGGTTACTTTTCTTGTGCTTTTTTACTGTCTTTATCTCCGGTAGCCACTAATTTAGTAATTGATTGTGGTGTTGTGATAATAAGTCCTGTATTGTCAAAATAAATACCATTAGGTTCTTCTGCACATAGTTCTTTGTGTACGATGGCTGATTCTTTAGTCTTTGTATCGAGCATATAGACAGATCTTCCGGCGCTATAGGCTAATAAATCTTTTGATGGATGAATGCACATGAGTTCTGGAAGTTTTATGTGTTCATGCACAAACGAAGATGACATTTGCCTAGTCAGATACGACATGATTTTTAAATCGTTTCCTGATAATGCCGCAAAATATTGACTTGCGCAAGCAATCTTTGAGATCGCTTGGTTAAAGAATGCGCAGCGTACCGTTGTAAGTAACTTTTTTGGTTCAAATATTGTTACACTGCCAGTCTCAAAACCTAAAATATGCCTTTCTTCGGAAAAATCAGCTGCTGTAACTTCTGCAAAAGAGCTTAATCGCTCGCTCGTACCACTGATCAAGGGGTTACATATATTACTTACGCTATGTGTTTTTGGTGTGTATACAGCAATGAACTTATTATTTCCCCAGAAACAACCTTGTGCCATAGGAGTTGAAATTTCTCCGAGTTCTGTTGAACGCATACCATCTATTTTACATCTTTTGTTATTGTTTTTTTTATGGGAAGCAATGATAAAGGATGCTTGCATAAATTGAGTGGGAGAAGTAAGTATATATGCATAGTTCCCCGATTTGGTGCAATAACTTGTGTTGTTGCACACTTCTTTGCGTGGAGAGTTTAGTACGCGTGACACTTGAATAGGTGATTGTGCTGTGGTGGTTGCTAAAAATGCGGTATCTGGTGACCACGCGGCATCAATTATTGTATGTTTATAGATGAGTTCGCTTTTATTTTCGATCAATTTGGGAGTTCCATTGGAAGCATCATATAGACGAACATAGTGTGTATTATCTTCATTTCTATTACAGCTCGTTTGCATTATTATACTTTTGTCGGGAGATAAACGTGTTAAATAAATTTCTTCGTCTGGTGGTGTTATGCACTCAAAGCTTTTGATGAAAAGAGGGGTGCTTTTTGTTGCTATTTTTACTTTTTCTTCTTGTGGTTTTGATGATTGTTCTACGCTTATCGTTTTTTTTTCAAGTAATTCTGCGCTGTAGCTTATGAATGATACACTCAATGACACGAATAACAGCACATGATATGTACAATTCATATATTTTTCCTGAATTCTTAATTGTTTTGCTGTAACTATTCTTTATTGTTTTTTTTGTTTTTTTGCTGTGTACAACCAAGCGCTACAATTGATTGTGAGGTTGCTGCTATAAGTTTATTGCCAAAAAAGATATCGTGCACTTTGCCATCAAGAGTGATTTTTTGCAGTAAGTGTGCGTTGGCATCAAGAATATTAACGGTGCGTCCTGCCGAATAAGCAAGAAATTTTCCTGATGCATTGAACCGTACAAGATCCGGGTTGTGTGGTTGAGTATGAGTATGAGAAGCAATACTTTTACTTTGAGAACGTGATATAATGTTGATGATTGTATCTGATACTGCAGCAATTAAGTCAGGTGCGAGTGCAACTCCTGATATGGCGTGCCCTTTAAAGGCGGCAAAAGATTTAACGTTTTTACCATCATTTTTACTGAGAATTTCAACCACTCCATTGCTATAGCCTATGATCAGTTCTGGTCCAGAAAAATCCGCAGCAGTGATATTGATACGTTTACTCAATTTTATACCATCTAAATTATATATGCAGACAGTTTGCGTTGCTGGTGTGTATATGCTAACAAATTGGCTCTCATTTGAACAACAACTTTGCACAATATAAAAAGATGGTAGTTTGAGTACACCTACTCCTGCATCTTGTAAGACGCAATCCTCTGCTGCTTGCGATATGCGTATGCATCGGGTTGTTTCGTTCATACTGCAAGCATTATAAATTAAAGTGTACACATAAGGTGTTTTGATCGGTGGACTGCTTTTGCTGGATGGATTTTTGACCTCTAGCGTAGACACATTTCCATTGTGGAGTATAGACACAAAAGCACTATTGGGTGACCATGCAGCATCATGTACTTCGTGATCGTAGCTATCTAGGACCACATTGCTCTTATTTTTTATTTCATGTATGCGCACGTAATGTTTTTTATCATCATGGTTATAGCCAACAGACATTATAAGGTTACCTGTGGGAGATGGTCGTATCAAGTATCCTTCCTCTTGTACAGGTCGTTTAAATTCAAATATTTTGTGAAATGGAAGAGTCTTTTTTTCTTCTTCAACCGCAGCTAAAGATGCACTCGGAGTACTTGCTGGTGCGCTGCTATCTTCTTCTATTGCTACTTTTCTCTCTGCCCCTTCTTCTGCACCATAGGTATTTAATGATGTAATAATGGACATGAATAGCAACGCATAATACGTACGATTCATAGAACTCCCTTTTTCAAGATATGTACTCATTGGCAGCACTATATAACGGATTGTGTTACATATCAACGATTAAAAAATTATTCACATCTTAAAAATATTGACAGATAGATAATAAAACAAATAAGCTATTAAGTGTAATGGGGGGGGTGTAGTTGCCTAAATGTTATGAATAAATTTTATTATTATTATTTTTATTGTTCATTATTGTGCTGGCCATTTTTGGCGCAGGGTGATGCGCCAGTGCTATTGGGTGTTGAATCTATTCCACATGAGCTTGTGCAATGGCTACGTACGCGACGTGTTGGTCTTATCATGAACCACACGAGCTTTGATCATCGTGGACAACGTACCGTGGATGTTCTCATCCAACAGGGCATCAACGTTGCACGTCTTTTTGCTCCAGAGCACGGTTTGGATGGATTAGTGGCGGCTGCACGCGATGTTCACAATACACGTGATGCGAAGACGAATATACCGGTCATTAGCATTTATAATTGTGGACCAAAACGTGCAGAAACTGATCATGGTGTCATCGATCTTGATGTGCTGATTTTTGATATGCAAGATGCGGGAATGCGTCATTTTACCTATATATCAACGTTATTACATATGCTGCAATGTGCGGCAAGTTGTCATATTCCTTTTATCGTCTTTGATAGACCTAATCCTTTGGGCGGATGTATGGAAGGGCCAGTCGGGCCTTTATTGCATCTTCCTCATGTTACGCTTGCGCCCGTATCGCTGCCGGTGCGTCATGGACTGACTGTCGGTGAGTTGGCGCGCTATTTTAATCATCAAGCATTGCATAACAAAGTCGATGTACGGGTAGTTCCTATGCAGGGATATTGCAGATCAATGCCCCGTCCACCGGTAGCGTCATACGCACTTTCACCTAACATTCAATCATATAATGCATGTTGTGGGTACGGTTTTTTGGGTCTGCTTGGCGAAATACGGCCATTTGATGTTGCTATTAGCACGGCACATGCATTTGAGTGCATTCTATTACCTGAGGATGTTGCATGTCCTGCTGGCGTGTGGTCAACAATACGCACTATGTTAGAAAAGCAATCGATTAAAACATCTGCCTATAGCTATATGAGTGCGCGCAAAAAGAAACAGTGTGGTGGCCTTATGCTTGCGTGTGGCGACTGTAACGAGATAGGCGCTTTTCAAACATTATTGTCAATAGTGCAATGTTGTATGCAGGCAGGTGTACCGATTAGTTTTTCTCCTGGTTTTGATCATGCGGTGGGTACTCAGGATGTACGTCTATTTTTGACTAGTGCTCTTGATAAAACAGTATTTGTGCAGCGTATTAATGATGCTTTGCATACATTTTTACAGCAAGTCCAACCTTTCTTACTCTATACCTCAGCTCCACGTGTCATAGTATGCCAATAGATTTTGGCATATAATATGACGGTAATCAAAGTGTATTTGATAGTGATATGTGGTTTGCGTAAGAGCTCCAAGGTTGAGAAAACATGAGTAACAGTACATTGAGTAGAAAGATTGTATGGGCATCATTGTATATCGTTATTGCGCCGACATTATTGCGTGCGTCGTCATATGAGGAGCGGCTTTTTCCAGTGGCAATGAAGGGTGCACGGGGGAGATTGAAAAGAGAATACAAGGAATTTATATGGGCGAATAATGAAGTTAAGTGTTCACCTCGATGGATAGGGCATGCACAAAAAATTTCTCACTTTTTGAAAGTTTTTAAAGTAACTCCTTTGCATATATATGCGGCTTTTGGAGATTTTCAAAAAGTTCTGCAAGAATCAAAAGACAGCAAGGCACTGTCTGCTCGAGATTATTATGGCAATATTCCTTTAGACTATGTCTCTAAGAGCGACACTATCTTGCTCAAACATTTGTTAGATCCTACAACCATCAATGACGCCACATCCATTTTGATCAAAAATATTATAATATGTATGACCTCAGGGGATTATAGGCAGCTTGCGAGTATATTGCGTGATTCAAGCAACAGTTCTCACTTGTCAACCTTAAATGAAGAGGTTAACAGAGCTCTTATTGAACAAGCAATGCTGTATCAAGAAATACCAGCAAAACAAGCCGTGCTCTCCCCGAGCACAGATGGGGACCGTGTAGATTGGAAGCTTAATCCGCTCGTCAGAGAAAAAGCGAATATTGTGCATGATCAAAAGGCGCGCATAACACAGTTGTTGCTCAATGTTGGCATAGGTGGCGATAATGTTAAAGATGATAAAAACTATGTACACCTTGCTCGGTATTTAGTGGATAAACATGAAAAATGCTATAACGTACTCGCAAAAATCTGCAATTTTCCTACAGTCTTATGTGCTCTTGTGTTATCGTATGCCCCTCGCACAAATCAAGATCCGTGTGGTGAAAAATTTTCAGCAATGGTTGCTGCAGAAATGGTCGACTATTCAGCATTATCTGAGCAGGGTCAAGAACGTACCGTGATAGTATGGCATCAGCATCCTGCCGAACGTTTTGCCATGTGTATAAAGAACACGACGTCGCTTGATGATTTTAAGAAAAAAATATTAATCAAATTATTGTGTGAAGTTAATGTTGTTCATCCACATGGCATAACAGTGACCGAGAAGTGTGAAGACGATGCAATCACGCCCGAGCGTTTTACTCAATTATTAAGCAGTGGTGGGGGCCTACAGACCCATACTTTGTTTAGCAGGCCATATTAGAACAAGACGACCTTGCTACTCTGTCAAGCTGACGTTTTTGTGGTATACTTGTAAAGTATATGGGCGTTTGGCCATATATTAGGAGATCGTAGCTTTAGATAGTTGACTCTACTTGTATTTTTTACATTATAACGAAACCACAATGTACTATAAAAAATTTCTTCTTGCACTATTGTATTCAATGGTGGCGCTAATGCCATCAGGGGTATCAGGGGCTGATTTGCAAGATCAGGATCATGGCCAGACCGTTGTGGTTAGTGCATCGATTGTAAAAAAGAAGAAGAGGAAGAAAAAAAGGCGTAAACAAAAATTGCAATTGGCCCTTGGGGCGGGTGCAATTTTTGTTGCAGGACTTGGATTACGCTATGCGACTAGAACACCGCAATCACAGGGAGCGGACAGTAAAGATGATAATGATGAAGGAGAGCCTGATGAAGATTCAGGGTCTGATAAAAAACATACATTAGAAAATCAAGAAAAAGTGAAGAAGATACTGGGAGACGGCGTAACTCGTGGAGGAGATGGAGTGTCAGCGCAGCAGCTTGCAGGCATTCAACCTTTAGAAGTGAAAAGTGCAGAAGAACTTTTTCAACGTCTCTCCCCGTTAGCGCTTATAGGAGATTACATATCACTTAATGACATGTTAAAGCAGAATCAAGCGTATGTGTCATCATTAACTGATGATCAGAAAAAAATTCTTATAGAAAATGCCTTAATACGCAGAAAGTATTTATGCAAGAGTCCACTGCAGACAATTCCGGTCTTTAACAGAATGGTTGAAGAAGATGCTCATGAATTTAGACAGCGAATATTAGGGAGTAAAGCATGCACTATGCAGCTCTTATTAAATGCCAAAATATATTCTTCTTTGAAGGCTGATGATACACAAGACCAAAAAAATGCATGTATGGCTCGATATCTGTATAAAACATATGGTGATGTTGAATCCAAGACTCGTATAAGAGTCGATCGTCAGAATCCTATGGATAGCAAATTTCCCGTAATGGTAGCTGCAGAAATGTTAGGTTATTCATTGCCTGATATTGAACAGTATGCTGTGTGTTATAAAAGAGACAAGGAGGTAGAGCTTTATCCGGCATGTTTTTTGATTGATTTACCATCCCATGCTGAAAGACCATTGTGCGATGTTTATACGAATAAAAATACGACTTTGGATGATTTTAAGAAAGAAATCAGAATTCGATCTTTGCTTCAGGATAATATCTTTCTTCCTGGTAAAATAACAATTAAGGATGAGGATGGGAATCATGTAAAGGACTCTAGTATACTTGTTTCCTATATCACTGTTGGGAGCAGTGCTAGAAAGCGCTTACAAATTATTCTTGATGATGAATAGTATAATGCGACATAAAAAAATCTTTTTTACACTATGGTATTCAATGGTGGCGCTAATGCCGTTAGGGGTATTGGGTACTAATTTTCAAGATCAGGATCATGATCAGAGCGTTGAGGCTGGTGCTTTGACCGCAAAAAAGAACAAGAGGAAAAAAAACAAGCGCAAAAAAAAATTGCAGTTGGCGCTTGGGGCTGGTGTACTAATAGTTGCAGGCTTAGGATTGCGGTATGCGACTAGAACACCGCAATCACAGGAAGCAGGCAGTAAAGATGATCATGATGAAGTTAAACTAAGATTAAACCTTAGTGAGCAAATGTCACCCTTAGTATGTATGGGCGATTACATATCTCTTAATGACATTTTAAAGAAAAATCAAAAACACGTATTGGGATTTGGTCGTTTTACGAAACGCTGGCTTGTGCAACAAGCACTTATATATGATGAATCTTACTTTGTGTTGTTGGATGAGAACCATCCTGTTTGGAAGCTATATGGGCCTGAGAGCAAGGATGAAGTTAATAGGCAAACATTGATATTTTGCGGAAAAACCCGTGCTATGAAGCTTTTGTTGGATGCCCAGGTGTATTATCCATTGAGTGCTGTTGAAATTGAAGATGAAAAAAATGTGTGTATGGCTCAGTATGTGTTTGAAACTTATGCTAAAAATGGTGCTTCTTTTTCTACAACGGCCTTTGCGGCGATGAATCCTATGGATGAGGAATTTCCTGAAAAAGTAGCTGCAACAATGTTGGGTTATGATTTGATTCCTAAAGAAGTAAGCAATGATGGTCAATATCGTGTGCAAGTTGAGTATGGTTTGACTAATTACAAAATACGAATTTGTGCAAAAACAAGTGGCATGACTTTAGATGCATTTAAACAATTGGTATGTTTCAAATTTTTAAAAGATGAAAACAAATTTCTTGATCCAAAGAGTATAAGATTTTGTGGTGTTACTAATGACGATACGTTGAAGCCGCGGTTTACTTGTACAGGCCGAGGATCTTTAACAATCCCCTATCAAAAAACGTTGTGAAATAATTTTTACAAGACTGCCTCTTGGTAAAATTGAGAAAAAGCATGTAATCTTGTTGTATACTGTAAAATACAATATAATATTGAAAAATTTTTCTATTTGACATCGAAAATGTGGTTGTGATTTTTAAAAAATGGCGTAAAATCGTTCGGTTAGTATTTTTATGCATACAAATGCCCTTAAGCATGGCAGCTGAAGGTGCGTCTATAGTGTCTACTGATATTCCAGTTAAGAGCGATACGGTAAGAGTAGAAAAAAAATCCAAGAAAAAGAAGAGGAGGGTTAAGTTGCACAATATACTTGCTGGTTTGGGGCTACTTACTCTTGCCGCAGTGGGCATTGGTGGACTCCACCATGCCACTGGTCATACACAACCGCATCATTCTGTTAAAAAAACGCACTGTTCTCCTGTGTTGACGCAACGTCTTTTAAACCTTATAGAGAGTACAAATGCTGATAATTTTGCTTGCTATTTAACAGCACAAAAGAGCAATTTATCGTGTTTATCTGATATTCAGAAAAACGAATTACTAGAAGCAGCAACGACATACACAAAAAAACCTTTAATATCTCCTGAAGAACGAAGAAAATCTTTAGATAAAAAAAAAGACACGCATCGAAGTACTTTACCGGAACTAATAGACGATCGCACGCGCAAGACTCAGCTATTATTGCAGCACGGAATATACTGTGATGCTCCGTTAGCGACGGAAAAAAATTATATACATACAGCTCAAGCTTTAGTTCTTACAAAGAATAAGGGGAATGCTCAAGCTACAAAAGAAAATAAATTCATACATACAATACCAGGTCGAGGATTTGCACGTACAGTAGCAATAGATATGGTTGGAGGGAGTGCGTCTTTAGAAGGAAAAGAAGCAAAAAAGTACAAGGTTGAAATGCGTGACCCTCATGATGATGGATACATTTTTTCAGTTGAAGTACCTGTTTATCTTCCTATTACGCTTGAAAGTTTTAAAAAAGAGATTTTGATTGAATTGTTGACCAAAAACAATATTAACATTAAAAATGTCATAGAGATTTATAGTCGATCTCATGATTCATCTTATGCTCAATATCATCCTAGTCTATCTATTCAGAAAGATGCTCAGCTTGCTTCGTATTTATCAGCACAGCATCATTTTTGTATTCGTATGGTTGTTCCTCAAGATGATCCGAAGCGGCAGGATTATGAGACTGTGCAGGTCCGTCCAGGCATTGGAAATATTATTGAGCATATAAATACAAAAGATAATGAAGCTTTAAAGGTGAGTTTAAACACGATTGGTACGCTTGATGATAGAGAAAAAAGACTTCTTCTTACAAAGGCAATATCGGCTGAAAATTTCTGGAAAAATGATGGAAAGTCTAAATGCCCTGATCTAGACCGCCAATTATCTATTGTGCAGACGTTGTTAAGTAAAGGGGTAGAGTGTGATTTAAGTGATTACACTAAGCCATGTAGTTATTTAGCAAAATACTGGGTGCACAGCGTAAGACCTCGTGAGATTCATGTTTTGCTCATAAATACATACAACATACCTTCGGCGCTATCAAATATTATATTGTCGTATGTATCTCATGATAGGTCTTACGATAGCAAGATGTTTGCTACTATAGGTAAAGAAAATAATCTTGAGAGACTTGCCTGTGACATGCTTGGCTATACGTCTCTTCCTCGCAATTTGCTCCATGCAGCGGGAACAACAACAGTTTGTCTGCGTAATTTAGAGAGGTGCATGGTGGAAATAGGTTTGGATGAAAAAAGTTCGATTGAAGAAGTCAAACAAACATACCAGGTGAACTCCTTGTGTTACTTTAATGAGTTTCATCCATATGGAATAAATGTGATAGTTGCTGGGCAACAAGTTCATGGAGATGTGCAAGAAATTGCGCAAAAATGGCATACTTGGCATGTTGTGCCAGTGGGCGATCCTAACGTACAGTTGATTCACGATACAGGTATTTGAGAATCGGTAACCAATATTAGGGAGGTCAAAATCCTCCTTTCTGCGAAAAATAAACCTACTGCTCGTGGTGGTGTTGAGTAATTTTGACGCTCCAGAAGTGTAATGGCATCTTGTTTGCGATACAGGACGTTATGCATGCGATTGTCATTGTTAACGATATCTTCAGCACATGAGAATCGCCATGCGTACACATCATCCCAAAGCTGTTCACACGGTAGTTTTTGTTCTGGTATATGAGGATAGCCAAAATCACTCAGACTGACACTTAAATGAAAACTGTGTGCATATGTTCTTTCGAGTAATTCAATGCATTGAGCGAGATCAACTGGTTTTTTGAAAATTGTGTGAGCATCTACAAACAGCACATAATTATTCGGTGACGCAGCTATAGCTTGGCATGTGCTATCTGCACGTGTTATGTACAGGTCGTTTGCACCATGAAGATGCGTGCGTATATGATCAAGTTGTTGTTGATCGATGGTATCAGCACATATAACAATATCAATTTGGGCTTTGCACTGAGGTGCCAAACGATCAATAATCGGGGATGCAATTTGATCATAGGTTGGATTATTGATTAAAATTGAACCACAGAGCCGTTGTAACTTTTGATGTATTTTGAAATCATTAAGTGGTGTATCGACGTTACGATGGAGTAAAATTTTTTCAATAAACTTGATACGTCGTCCACCTAGTTCAAGAAATGGCCATATGTACGCAGCATCCGAGCTTGTTGGAAAACATTTTCCTTTGTAAGGCTCTACCGGTAGTATGAAATCCTCGAATTTAATGAGTTTAAAAAACCATGCGTAAAAACTTCTGCAGCCAGACCATAACCATACTTTGTTATTTCTAAAATTACGCTGTGCAAACATGCTATCAGGTGTAGGACGTGCATAACCAATAATGCTCATTTTTAATTCTTGAGCTTTTTCTATGGGAACGTTCATATATTGCGCATAAGCAGCCCATATGTCTTCTTGACTAAAAACTCCATTAATATGGGTAAGTACATGCTCATCAGCAAAGCAATCATCGCCATCAAGTATGACGATCAGGTCAGTATCTTTGCACTGGTGAACAATACGGTATATATTGGCGAGCGCTTTGCGATTATAGTCATTATGAATCACGCGTATATTCTGGTACCCTTTATTATGAATATGGGAGTCAACCCTATCACCAGTACCGTCATCTGATGCATCATCTATATATATGACTTCAAAATTTGAATACTGTTGCATGCATGCTGAATCTATGTTTTTTTCACACCACGGTTCATTATTGTACGATGGAATGACGACTACGATATGTTTTTCCGTAAGGCATGCACTCATGGTATATGCACATAGTGTATAGAGTAGTAAGTGCCAATAATGCGCCGTGCGATAAGCGTGCATAGTGTGCTTCTCCGTAATTATGGGTTTCTTGCGATAAACGTAGGAATATACGGTATATGGCAGGCGTGATTGTTAAGACGAAACAACGTGGTTATATCTATTTTCAGACCTTGATGCCAGAACTCCAAGAGCTCTTTGGTTGAGAAACTATTTTCATATTTGTTGTTCATATAATCTTGCTGTACCAAATTCATGGGGAGATTGACCATTTTACTGTGCACAAAACAGAGTCCTGTAACCGTACAATCGGCTATACGTTGCCAACGTGATTCAAGAATATTCGGAGAAGAGAATTGCATCGTTGCAAAGGAGCGCTGTACATCTTTTTTTCTAAAAACCACCATATCGACACTATGCGGATAGGCCCAAGGACCTGATCCTTCATTAAAAACAAATTGTAGTACATCATCATCCATGTTGGTCAGTGTTGGAAGTACAAGTTGTGCGTTATTCTGTTGATAATGCTCAGTAATATTGAGGCCTAGTCGCAAATAAAAACCGTGTGCCTGGTACTGCTCTAACATGTGTGTACATGCGCATCCATCAATGTAATCGGTCACCACGATGTCGTCGGTAGCAAACATAATGTAGGGACTTTTGGCGGTCGTCAGACAGTGCATCAGCAATGGCTTGAAATCTTTTTTCGGCTCATTACCTTGCCACAAAAAATCTACGTAGAAAAATCGCTTATGTACTTGATCATATGCCTCTTTAAATGAATGATCACTTGCGCGTCCAAGGACAATAATGGACCCAAGATTGCTGGTGTAGGCTTCGAGTGATTCAAGCAAGCAATAGAGTTGCAAGGGACGATCGAAGGAAAAAATAATGAGATCTGGCGCGTGTGGATGGGACGTATCGGCAGCGTAGAGCGAACTACAATTGCAAAGGTTTAATAATAATAGAATGACCGCTGTTATATGTATATGCATACTTACTCTCCTTAGAGTGTGTTTTTGTTACTATATATTTTTGCTTAATGATGTACAAGAATTAATGATAGAAGTAAAAATGATTGAGTATAAGTGTAGAGGTAGACCTATTATTGAAACAACTTACAATACAGGTAAAGGAAAAGTATGATAATGATACGTGATCGATATATAAGCTTTATTTTTATGGCTATGTTTTGTACGCGACTTTATGCTGCAACGATTACGGTTTATGGAGAGCAACGGGTGTACAATCCCGACAGTAAGCATTTTAGTATTATTATTCCAACGTATAACAATCAAGAATGGTGCGTACAAAACTTACGTTCAGTCCTTGAACAAGAGTATGACAATTTCGATATTATTATCATTGATGATTGTTCATCAGATATGAACATCGCGTGCATTGAAGAATGCCTTTGCACGTATCCATTGCCATGCATAGTTACCTTGATCTGCAATGATGCACGTTACGGTCCGGCGGCAAACCGGTATCAGGCAATTCATAGATGTGATGATGATGCGATTTTAATCTTTCTTGATGGCGATGACTTTTTAGCTAACCATACTGTGTTGAATTATCTTAATACGGTGTATCAAGATGATGATGTGTGGATGACGTACGGGCAATATATTTTTCATACATCGAGCAAACGAGGGTGGACTTCAGAGATTCCTTCGTGGGTGAAGCAATATGGCATGCTCCGTAATTATGGATGGGTATGCGGTCATTTGCGTACGGCCCGTGCATGGCTTGCACACCAGGTTAAGCTTATTGATCTTTGGTTTGACGGAACCTATGTGCCGATGGCAACGGATGTTGCATTATTTATGCCTATGCTTGAAAAATCGGGATACCATACGCGCTATTGTTCAGAAGTATTGTGTGTATACAATGATAATACTTCATTAAATATGAGCACGGTCAATCCCCGATTACAACGTTCATTGGATAAGATTATTCGTGCACGGCCTGCATATGCAGCACTAGAACAACCGATATTATCACCATCTTTTGATAATTGTAGTGCTGTGATGCTTATTCTTTCGTATGGCGATTGTGCAGCAGTTGAGCGATTGATAGGTGCGGCGCAGCAGCATCTTATGCGTAATGATGCTGTGCATATTGTCTATCATACCAATGATCGTCGTTTGGATGCGCAATATCAAGCATTGCATGATCGCTATCATGTATACTGCACTAATTTAAAAAATTATGTAAAAGATGGATTGGAAGGGTATGTTGCAGGGCTTGATAGTGAATATGTGCTCTGTGCAGATGATACGGCTACCATTACCGCGCCCTTGGATACCCGTTCCTGCATGCAATTACTTGAGCAAACGGGTGCGTATGGTTTTTATACCTCACTTACGTGGTTGACGCCAGATCGTCCAGAACGTTGCAATTATATTGGTAATGATTTATGGGCGTGGCAGTTTGCCTACGGTACGGCGGTATGGTATCACGCCAATAGTCTTAACATGGTGTTGTATCGCAAAGATATACTCCTGCAACAATGGCGCAAAATACCTTTTCGTGCATTACCTGAACTGCGACGTGTGTGGAGTGCGTTGCATATGTCAGGTGAAATTGGATTATTTCACGCATAATATGTTATGCATGGATGTATTCTTTGCATGCATGAAATAATATGACACGTATTTCATGGCGTTCAAAGATATGTTGTTGCATTTTCCAGCCGTTAAGTGACTCTTGATATACGTGATCATCAAATTTTTCTGTGATGTCGTCTTGCAGGTACGTTATTTTTTCACAATCTTGTGCGGTAAAAAAAGCGTATTGATCAGTCAGATCGGTATATTTAACATTGGTAAAAGTTGCATGGGAAAGATGGTGCAAGTATTCATCCAACGTGATGCAATTATAATCGATTCCATCTTCTGCAATCATTGTCTGTAACTCGGTACTATAGTTTGGTGATTGATGAATCCAATCAAGAATGATGAGCATACCGCCCGGTTTGAGTACGCGACACATTTCTTGCAAGTAAGCCTCTTTGTGCGCGTGTGGAACATGGAGTAACACTTCTTTACTAAAAACAATATCAAAAGTATTATCACGAAATTGTTTCAGCGAGCGTCCATCCGTGTGGTAAAAATGTATCGATCCTCGTAAGCGATAAGGTGGCATTTTTGCCAAGCGTTTTTGTGCTTCTTGCATAATAAAAAGTTCAGGTTCGATACCAATGATACGGGTATTCCATTGTTGTGCAAGATAACAATCAACGCCGCCCAAGCCTGATCCAACGTCAAGGATAGTGGTGCCATCCAGTGGTATATGAGCAAACATTGTGTTGATGGATATATGGCCTCCTTGTGAAAGTAACCCTTTGCCATACACAAGCTCAATCAAGTCTACTAATTCTTGACTATATCCAGCACCAATACAGCTGAATGTGCTCGAAATGAAGCATCCGAAAAAAAAGAAAGCAAAAGTATAAAAGGTACGGCAGTACCTCATAAATTTCCTTTAAAAAATATATGGTAACACATGATTAGATCTTTTTTTCTAGTCTAATAACATTACTGCGGAAATCAAATGAATTTATGTACCAGTGTTCTGATGTAGAGGGCCCAATGGCAGCTTTTATATCTTGGCAAAAAAAAGCTTATTATTGTCATTGTGATGTCGGACAATGCAGCAGAGTGCCTAACTTTTTAAGGTGTTGGATGGCAGGTTGCTTAAAACGTGTGAGCATATCAGAGTTGGCTAGGTTTCCTTTTAATCGATCTTGCCACCATGTTATTTTATCAGTAATACCATTCCTGCAAAAGCGTTCCATGCCATGTGTATCTAATGATAATATGGCAGCTGTAAGTGCTGGAGCAGTCGTTGGCTCTGGAACTGGTTTCGGGTCTAAAAACTTTGCTGCTTCTTTGATATATGAATTATCAGCGTAACCCTGATATTGAGAGTTGACTGTTGTATATATTTCTTCTAATTGCTCAATAGCGTGAGTGATAGATTTTTCATCATATTGATATTTTTTTGGTATTATCCATCGTGCAGGATTTACATCCATAAAATATAGCATTAAAGCAACCGTGGCAACTCCTGCAATAACACGTTTATTAGAGCGTATTTTTGACACGAACCATTGGCGATCGAGTACATATTGATGCCAATCTGCATGTACCGATTGTTGGGAGAGTATAAGTGTGCCTACCATAAACAGAGCGTATTTTTTTGGTATTCTGCTTGTGCCATCACTCATGGTCATGTTAGTGACTCCCTGTATTTACTCCCTATGTTGCCAATCAAGATATTATTCACTACTCATTGTGCCTGAGATAACTCTATAGAATCAAGAGTTTTGCCCATATTTGATAAAAAAATATGGAGGAGAGGGTGGGATTCGAACCCACGATCCCGATCCCTCGGGATAACGGTTTTCAAGACCGCCGCATTCGACCGCTCTGCCACCTCTCCATGTCTGTTTCTCTAGTGTAATATCATTATGGCGGAAATCAAATGAATTTACGTAAATTATGCTGATTCAGGAACCTCTTGCGGCGCACCCTGCTTTGTGGGATGACGTGTACAGGAGCAATGCTTGCACGGTTGGGTCATGCGACTTAATGTGCCAGAGGGGATATAGGCAACACAGAGAAAGATACCCACAATGGCTGATATTACCAATAAAACAGTACTTTTTTTCATGAATAATCCTTGTTACGCTTAATTGAATTTTTTTATTTAGTCAGAAGTGATTCGTTGACTAAATGAGCAAGTAGTTTATTATTAAATAGTTTATTATAAACAAAGAAAAAAACAATAACGTTGGGAGAACATATGTTTGCTAAAAATGTAATGCTTGGTGTGGTATTAACGGTAACATGCAGCGCTCAGTTGATAAAGGCTAGTGATACAGATGAGCAGAAATCTGCAACAATGTTGGTACAAGCATGTACTGAATATCTTGCTTCGCCTAAATGTTCCGCACTATTGCAAAAATTTATGACTGAAAGTGTACGAACAGTGCGTGAGAACCTGAAAAATAAAGGGCATGAGGATTCAATTAAGCTGATCGATGAGATCATTGCCGATGTACATATTGTACGTGAAGCTTTCAGGGAAGCTCGCATGAAACAGTTGGCACGACTGACTTCTGAACAGCGCGAAAAATATATAAACAATACACTCCCGTTAGAAGAACATACAAAAATTTATCAGCAGGGTGCTGGTGCATCTGAGGTCACACTTGAGCATACGGCTCAAGAGGCTATGCAGCGTTTGCAACAGCGATATGAGTTACTCGAGAGTGCGGGCTTTTTCAATAATGACCATCCTCCACGAGAGATGTTAAATCTTTTTGAAAAAGTTATTTTCGATGTTAATCATACAGCACAATAGAAATAGCGCTCTTAATAATGTAATAAAAAAACTCCCTGCATATCCTGCAGGGAGTTTTTTTTATGATCTCGAGCGTGCAATAATCATGCGTACAGTCTACGTTTATCCGTCAAAGTCCGGCGAAGCTTTAACGTAGATTGAGCTATCGGGCTTCCAACTCTGCTTAGACATGTCTTCCGACTTGGCAAGCTACGACGGACAAGCGGCAAACTATGCCGGACAGGATTCTATTTTTCGTTCTAACAATATTTATTGATCTGCCTTAACAATTGGTTCACCAGGCGTAGCTCCTTGTGAGCGAAGCCGAGGTCTACAACAATCTTTTAAAAGCAAAGGCTCGACCTGAATGTGATTTAAGATATTTTTCAAATTCAGCAGCTTTTGTTTTGGTTTTAAATACCGGATACATTTCAAGATTCCATGGTTTGTACTTGGCAGTATGCTCAGAATGTCCAGAATTATGATCAGACAATCTTTTTCGTACATCATTAGTCAGTCCTATGTATATTTGTTCTTTATAATGAAGTGAACGAAGTATATATACGTAATACATAAAAACATGATTTTTTATGTCCGTCTACGTTTATCCGCGCCATCAGGCTCGGCAAACTACGCCGGACAGGCTTCGATTCTTCGTTCTAAAAATATCAATAAATCTACCTTAGCAACTGGTTCACCAGGCGTAGCTCCTTGTGAGCGAAGCCTGGTGCGCCTAAGAGGAGTTGAACCTCTAACCTTCAGATCCGTAGTCTGACGCTCTATCCAATTGAGCTATAGGCGCATTATATTCACATTACCTTACCATCGCTCAACATGCATTATGCGTACTGTTGTTGAACTGGTGGAGAGAGAGGGATTCGAACCCTCGCGCCCGGTTCCCCGAACCCTTGCTTAGCAGGCAAGTGCTTTTGTCCACTCAGCCATCTCTCCATGGCGTATGTTCTAGTATTTAATACCAAAAAGGATAAAGTATTTAGCGGGTATTGCAAGTAAAGTCTGAGGGTTTTATCGCTATGGCACTCATAATTACGCTTAAAGTAGTGCCCGCTTCAGGAAAGATGTTGTGGGTATACGATAAACAGGGTCGTATTAAACTTTTTATAAAAAGCCCTGCTCAGCAAGGAAAAGCCAATAAAGAGGTGATTAACATTATCGCCCGAGCATTGCGTGTTCCTCAAGCTGCCATTTCTATTATCAGCGGACAGACTGCGCCGCTCAAAATTATTAAAATCGATGCTGTGATCTCATTAACGCAATTTTTACAGAGTGTCGGGCTTGATGTCCAACAACCCTTATTGCAATAATTGATTATGTGCGAATCTTTGTATAAGAATAGGGAAAGAGGTTGTCGTGAGCATATAGGAGAAATGCAATGCCCTATTTTGTGTGGAGAGGGGTGACGTTATTCGGCGATATCAAACGAGGTAAAATTTTTGCACATGATACGCAAGAACTTTCAGCACTGCTGTTGGAGCGTGAAATTGCATTATTGCACAGCAAAAAAAGTTCTCCATTATGGCGCTGGGCCCCTATTCCCTTAAGTGCCACTATGAGTTTTTTTCATCAATTGGGTAGGTTGCTCAGGGCAGGGGTATTGCTTCCGCAGGCATTACGTCTTATCGTTGCTCAATCAGATCATGTGCGCTTTCAAGAGACGGTACATACTATAGCGCATGCGGTGTATGCCGGTAGTTCATTTTCATTAGCGTTAAGCCAACACCCAGCAATTTTCACGCCACTTATGGTGCACATTTGTCGCGTAGGAGAGGAAAGTGGTACATTGGTACATGCGTGTCAGATACTTTATGAATACATGCATATTATGCGCCGATTTAAGCAGGCACTACGTAACGCGTTATTGATGCCATGTATTACGGCTATAGCGTTTTTAGTTATTGGCATGGTTATTGTAGTATATATTGTTCCGCGCTTTGTTACGCTGTTTGCTACTATGAATGCACAATTGCCTCCTATCACTCAATTTTTGATTAAAGCCAGTGCGCTGTTGCAAGGGTGGACATTACTTGTTCTAGGTTTAGGTACTGTGTTGGGTAGTGTCGGCGTAGTAGTATGTGCGCGATCTGCACGGGGTCGTATATATCTTGATCGTATGGTGCTCAATATCCCAAGTGTTAATTATTTAGTGCTTGATGTAATGCGTATGCATTTTACACGTGCATTAGGTGCATTGGTGCAGGCAGGTGTTTCGGTTCCTTATGCATTACCGTTGGCAATGGGGACTATACATAATAGGGTGCTCCACATGCATGCGCACCATTTTCAAGAGGCGATACAAAATGGTAGTAGCTTAAGTCACGCAATGGCGCAACATCCTGAACAATGGTTTGATCAGCAGAGTATTGCGATGATTAATGTTGGAGAAGAATCGGGTGATTTAGCGCGTGCTCTGGAAGCAGTTGCAGATTATTATCAAGAGCGCGTGGAACAACGTTTGCATTGGTATGCTCTGGTGGTGCAACCACTTTTGGTAGTGATTCTAGGACTTATTATAGCGCTGTTTGTGTGTGCTATTTATATGCCACTCTTTACCTTAGCACAGGTTATTTAAATGGTGGGATAACGGTAATTGCCTGAGATGATCGATGAACTGGCGCATACTTCTTTCTTTGATTTCATTGTTTGCTACAGATTTGTATGCGCAGGATGTGCAAACTAATCAATATTGTGCTTCAGACATTGTTTATACGAATCTCTATGGACCATCATGTAATACCCTATGCCTGTCTGGTACAGATAGCATAGAATCATCGGATTATGGCACTATAACTACGATGTATTCGTTGCCATGTACATCAAAGGTTCAATATGGCCTCTCTATTGCACAAGATCAGAAGAAGGTGCGTCATTCGTATCACGCGATACCATCATATGATCAGTATGCGTTCAGTGCACAGATCTGTCAGTTGTGGAGCCACCAGCGTTTTACACAAGAGATTGAACGTAGCATCGAGTACTGCATCTCATGTGGTTATTCGCGCGATCAGGCAGAACAAGAAATTCTGCAACATCATCACCTTTATCTGTTTCCTAATTTTATCAAAAGCATTAAGACATTCTCTGCTTATCGTTCTCATATAAAAAACCTTTGTCGGCAGTATCCTCAAAATAAGCCCGGCTTCTGGTCTAAAGCGCTTGCATTGTTGACCTGTGCCAATAGGCGGCATGCTGAATTTGTAGCTATAGCACATAAACTTAATGCGGAAGTTCTCCAGCAAGAAAAAAATGAAGAAGCGCAGCGAAAAAGTGCAGAAGATAGACGCAATTCACCTGTTGATACATTGCAATTGAAGCGATCTCGTCAAGCAGAACAAGAGGCGCGACACATCAAACAGGAAACTATACGTAAAACTTTTGATGCACAACGTAATGAACTGATGCAGAAATCGTACGAATGGTACGAATTATTGGAAATTTATCAAGAAGAACAATTAAACGATACAACACGCATTGAACAGCGTATACAAACGCTGCAAACAATGAATAACGGGCAGGTTATTTATACAGAACAATCTTATACACTTTCATCATCAGCCGCCCAGTTAATAGAGCAAACTGACAGTGATCCAGAAAGTTATAAATCAAATTACGGTAATCAGTTTCAACAGGTAATTCATCAGGAATGTATTGAGGGGATTGAACATCTTGCTGCCATGCGCCCATTCGCTTTTCTGGATCCCTATAAACAAGGGCTTGCCGGGTGTTTTGATGCAGCACGAGAGTACAATCAAGCAGGATTAACAAGCACGGCAGCAACCATTTCTGATTTCTGCTGGACGTTGCTCGATTGTGGATTGGCAATTGCCGAAGGAGCAGTTGAAGGTGTTATTGGTGCGGTCAAAGACATGGCAGAACATCCTGTGCAAACAGCTATCTGTGCTGTGGCAGGTCAATATGTTCTTGCCTATCAGTTGAGCAAAGTACTCTATAATGTTGCGGATATTGGCATCACGGTTTTGGTTGATATTGAGCGCGCAGCACAGAAATGGGATGATTATATTACACCAATCACGCAATTAATCGATGCGATAGAAAGCAAACAAATTACTTTACGCGATGCGCTTAAAGGAGCGACGTATCTTGCTGTTCAATGGAAGACTCAAGAAAGATTACTCAATGGTCTTGGCAAAATCTGTACGGTTGCAAAGACTAGGGCGCTTGAGTTTGCGAAAAATAATCCATTGACTACCCCACAAGAGTATATGGCAATGCCAGAGGGGATGGTTTTTAAGTATGTAGATGAGTCGATCAAAAATGATTCTACGAGATCAAAAAATACTTTAAAAATTGTTTCTGAGACTAGAAAAAAATGGGGTGCAGGTGTACAAATAACCAATAAGCAGGCTTTAGAAGTAGCGCAACAGCTAGGGTTTAAAAAGACTAGCTTCTACTCTCATGGGAAATCGATATTTCAAAAGGGAAACCAGTTCATAACTATAGATGCTGATTCTCATAATGGCGGATTTTGGAAAATGGCAAATTCTGTTGAGAATTTATTAAGCAAAAAAACAAGATTAGGTACGTACGATAAAAATTTAAATAGGATTGGTGATTGAGATGTTTTCATGGAGAATTACTAAATATAACCCTAAAAACCGCGATTTTTCTGGCAATTACTTGGATAAAGAAGAATGGACATCATATTTTGATATCAATAACATACTATGTAATAAAACATACACTTACCAACAATACTTATTAATTGAAGATGCATATATCGCATCAATCATTATGTTTATGAAATGTAATAAAGTAAAAACGCTCTGCACTGCAGCATTAGAAAAAAATCATACATTGTTAGAAGATGATTCCTATACATCTAAAGAAATGAAACAAGCATATGATACAATTAAAAATGGAGCTTCTTGTGATATAAGTACCATTGCAATAATTGCACGATTAATTTTGAGAGAGAGGCTATGGTGTAAATTTGAAGCGAAGAGTATGTCTGTGCATTTTGGGTGGGATTATTATATGTATATTAGTAGTGGTCACGCATGTCATCAATCAATTCAAAAGATTAAAGCTTTGGGGCTTTATGTTGAAGAATATGCATCTCCGTATTTAGATGAAGAGTAACGTTAAATGAGAAAAAAGCTTTTTCGACACTGTCATTTCCAACCTAAGAGATCCAATATCATTTTTGTGCGCTTTTGCGTTGAATGTATTTTTTAATTGTTTCAACAAGTTGATCTTTGCATGCAAGGAGCGTGAAGGTGGTATGAGCAGCAAGTTGACGTGCTTGTTGTTCTGCATATTCAAAATTGGTTGTAGAACAGAAACTTTCTTCAGTGCATGCAACAGGATCAAAGCCGTCCAGCAGCGCTACATAATATTGGAACTGTGGATTATGACTATGGCTTTGCCACAAAAAGGCATCTTTGATGAGCGGTAAATAAATTACTACGGGAACGTTGGGATCTGTTTCGTCTTGAAATACAGTGAGTGCGCGTTTGGTGACATTGGTGTAATCAATTTCAGGGAATGGCAGATGTTTACGTTGGGCATAATGCGCAACGCCATGTAATGCTGATGCCGTGTGAATTCCCCCGGAATAATCAAAAAGAAGTATAATATCCGCTTTGCGTTCTGGGCGTTCACCACTAATCGGAGGGTAGGGTAAATTAAAATTAATGCCCGCATCTGAAAGTCGTATGGTGTTTTGATTGCTAATAAGACTTGCAGGCAGTCCTAACGTAAAATTGTACACCTCTGCCCATGATGACACTGCTCGTTTTTTACCAATAACTTCACCATGTACGGCTACCAATGTATCGGCAATCATGGAAAGGATCTGCTTGCTTATTATATCTTTTGCTCCGGCTTGTAACTGCTCGTAAATCTGTTCATATGGTGCCGCAAATGCTGATCCGAACGTACCGAGTAAAAATCCGAGTGTTTGTTCTGGGGCATAATCTTTTGATGATCCTTGCAAAAATTTTCTGCCAAATGCCCAAGGTTCTACGTACATATGGAGCTCAGGTGATCCTATTTGGTAGCATGAAAATTCATACCAACGTGGTGACGGGTCGTTGGTACCAGTTTGAATTGCCGTAAAAATTGGCAAAGGAAGTTCTCGCTGTTGCAGCGTCTTTTGTTGTTCTGAAAGATAGATACGTTGTCGGTCATTACCTTTATAAGAAAAAAGACGATTGGCAAGCAATGCCCCATACAGATCGACCAAGGTTAATGGTTGGCTATACGCCCATTTAACGACAAGCGCATCGGTAATTAATTGTGTCTCTTCCGGGGTAATCTTGGTAATATGTTGTCCAATTGATGTAAAAAGACGGTCACTAAAATTGTTGATTGGTAATTCACTCACAAGCCATGACGCAAGTGCCCATGTTGAGCCTGAGAGACCGACGTTCCACGTAATGGCTGGCATGAGGCCAAGCTGTTGGCATGCAATAAGTGATCCGATAGTGCTGACCATAGCACGGTGCCCACCACCACTAAATACGCATGCAATTTTAGGAATATATTGATTATCGAGCGATGTTTGTAAAAATGCTTCAAGTGCTTTTTTAACCTTAGGCATACGTTGTGTAAGGTATTGATGTTCAGCCGCGCTCAAATTATTATGGGTTTGGACATGAGCTTTGTCGTGTTTATGAGGATTATTTGCGGCAGCTTTATAATTATCTTTAACGTAGTCTCTTAATTGATCAACGGTATAACGATCAATGCCCTGTGCTGCTACTTGTAGCCCTTGTAGTGTGGGTTGTACAATTTTCCACTCTGCGTCGTTATAACCACGAATAATGCCATCTTTGCGCGCAAAATGAAACACGGTGCCTTGGAGGTCACCGATATTGACTTTGGCAAAGGTACGCAACGTATAGGCATTGACCGTATCTGCAAGCATATTGGTCTGATGCACTGCATAAAGATTGCGATCGTAATAGCTGAGAGGAAATACTCGCTCCATTTTGCGTGGTGGACGTTCGAGTGCAGAAGAATGCTTTGGTTGTACGGCTACGATTTGTGTTGCGCTTGATCCGTCTGCCTGGTCGTTTTTTTGATAATACACGCGTACTGATAGTGACTCGTTTGTGTGGTTATAGACGGTTATGCGATCAGCGTACATTATGCTCGTAGATAGTGCGATGATAGATAATAATGCGTATAATTTCATTGATTCTCCCTTAATTCTACCCGAATGTTGATAGGCCATGTACAGTAAAATTATCATGCAGACATCACATATTTCTAGATTTTTGCGTAAATTCAGTAATTACGATTGACGAAAAAGGCTTTTTTGTTACCCTATACATTAATCTTACGTATCGATAAACTTATACAAGAACAAGCCGGGATGGCGGAATTGGTAGACGCACGGGACTCAAAATCCCGCGGTGCTTGCACTGTGCCGGTTCGAGTCCGGCCCCCGGCACCAAAAAAAAGAGTGCTTTGTAATGATGAATAAATATAGTCTATTCTGTATTTTGCTGTTGCCGCACTATTGTTTCGGGGCAGTTCAAGAATCACCACCTGACAACAAGCAAGTAGTAGTTGAAGATCATTCGCTTGTATGTTCTAAGCTTATGAAAATGCTTTCTGAACCTTCTTTAGAACTGCCACGAGTTAAGCTATTCAAGCAGGTAAAAGCGACGGGTTTTTTAAGACCGAATGTACCACAAATTGTTGCTGGCGAGGTTGAAGAAAAAGCAAATACAGGATTTTTATCATATCGTAATAGTACTCCAGATGAAAAATTATTGGCTTTAGTTATGCATCAACAAGGCCAAGGTGGTTTGTATAGGCCAATTAATGTGGCTGTATCTATTTGGTCACAAGGTATAATAAGCTTTAATATTGAGATTAATCTTCGTAATGATGATAAGCTCGATGCCCTCAAACACAACATTGCCTCTATGGCTCAATGGCGAGGACAATTTACATTGCCAATTCCTGATCATCGTGTTTCCTTATCATATTATAGCATAGGTGGTCGTGAGCGTTTTCCTTCTATTGATTCTTACGTTAAGTTGTGCTCATTCTTGTCCTATTGCTATGATAAAAATACACCTTTAAAGGCCTTTGTTGACATGAGTGATTGTAAAAAACCAGAAGAAAAAAGTGAGTAAGATAGGATACACACAATCATGAGTACATTATGATGATAAATAAATATAGCTTGTCTTGTATTGTATTGTTGCTGGCACAGGGTGCTTATCCAATCCATGACTTGCGTGAGCTTGAGAAAAAGTCGTTAAAATCACACAAAGAAATCTTTGAAGAGAAGCGCTTTCGTAGAATCGTTAACGAGAACTGTCCTCGTGTAAATACTACTCAGTTGAGTAAGCTGCTTGCAATGCGGTTCGGTGACTTGCCAAACTTCAGGATAAATACCGAAATCAAATCTTTTAAAAACTTTCCTGGCCAAGTCTTAACTATTTATGTTGATCCGTCTACATCAACATTTTTAGCTTATCGTAACGATGGTGAGCAGTATGATGACAGGTTATTAAAGACGGTTCGTGAGCAATGGGAACGTGGTTTATCGTTAAAAAAAGTGAATGTAACGGTGTGTGACAATTGGGCAACGGCTTCTTTCCCCATTATGATTAATGCTTGCAATGTATCACTTGACACAGTAAAAGCTCGCGTTGCTACTATGGTTCAATGGTGTGGACAATTTCGCTATCCAATTCCTACAGATTGTATTCTTTTAAAGAATCTTAGGGCTGACATTTTTTACAATATTACGCATGATGATCAACTTAAAGAACAGAAACATAAGTCATTATGCGCTCTGATTGACATGAGTGATTTTAAACAACCTGCAGAGAAAGGTGAGTAAGGTATGATGCAAGAATCATGTGTGTTTTGTACTATTATTGCGGGAAAATTACCTACAGCAATCATTGAGGATACGGAATCAATACTCGTTATCAAAGATCGAGCTCCTAAGGCGCCCATACATTATCTGATTATCCCCAAAAAACATATTCGTAGTTGTGCTGAGCTTGCGCATGATGATCGTGCGTTGGCAGCGGACATATTGTATGTTGCACAGCGTATTGCACAAACATTGCCAAGTGATTCGCAAGATTTTCGTCTTATTATGAATAATGGGGCTTTGGTAGGGCAGTCGGTTTTTCATATACATGCGCACTTTATTGCGGGAAAGCAATTGACTGATTTTTAAAGAAGAGATCCAATAAGGGGTCAGGGGATTGCATGCGATTGATAGGAGTGATACGTACGTTTGTTCTTGTGTGTTGCGCATATAAGATAACATTGAGCATGGTATTGATCGCACTGCCCAATGCAACGTATAAAGCCACTGCACAGAAGGGATGTGTGTTCTGTGATATTATTGCAGGCAAAGAACCATCAACCGTTATTTATGAGACTGAAGATATTGTAGTGATAAAAAAACGAAGACACTCGACCTATGTAGATTGTCTGATCATTCCTAAAAAGCACATTGAAAACCTTTTTGCGTGGAATGAAAATGATCCTTACGACGCATGTATTATGAATCATATTATGAAAGTATAGCATAAACTGCATGAGTTAATTTTTTTGCGAATCATTTTTTTTAAAGTATTTTTATCTCTGAAAACTTAAATAGGAGAAAAAATGCATACAACAAAAGCATATAGCCTCGATTTACGCA
>Ga0157376_10000083_pt1 | contig 71608 bp, 66 predicted proteins | sample M45metaG_FD_121801 | JGI IMG/M metagenome (GOLD analysis project Ga0157376, IMG submission 121801) | Miscanthus rhizosphere microbial communities from Kellogg Biological Station, Michigan, USA - M4-5 metaG | ecosystem: Host-associated > Plants > Roots > Rhizosphere > Soil | place: USA: Michigan...
TGCTTGTACCTTTTCTACTGGCTGACACTTGGTAAGGTCAGTAGTGTAGTGGACATTATCTATTTTAGTCTTATCCACAGTCTCAATCTTGAACGTGGTGAGGTTGCAGGCTTGGACTTGTTCGACACAGTCCTTAGTAACGGTAACAGTTGCAGTGTCGCTTTTGCTACCATTTTGGGTGTCTGCGGCTGCCGTGTTTGTCAATGTGTTTGTACCACAAGCAAGTGCGCTATCGGCGGCTACTTGGGCGGTGAGCTTGACAAATCCACCCGCTCCAGGAGCATAGTTACCAATATTGATACCTTGCTGAGCAACCGTGTTTGCAGTAATTGCTTGGAACTTGTTACCGGTCAGTGAGTTTGAGAGGTATGTAGAACCAGCTACGTAGCTAAGGTTAGTAGGAAGTGTATCCCGGATAACGACGCCATCTTGCTCTGTAGTACCAGTATTTTTGTACTGGACGAGGAAGTCAACGAGGTCGCCAGCCTTTGCGCTTACTGTTTTACTAAAGTTGTCAGCATTATGCGTGCTTACTGTTTTAGCAACAGTGAAGTTTGGCTGGTCTGCCTTAAAGCGATAGGTAACGTAGCCTGAGTACTGCGTACAGCCAGGTACTTTACCGTCAAGTGTGTCGTAGCCAAGTGGTGTACCGGTGCTAAAAATAGCGTCCGGAAGGGTCTTGCCGTTAGTCGCGCCATTGTTGGTAATCTTAGCACTGCCAGATTCGATACGAATATCCATCGCACCTCCAGTAGTGTTTTTTACCGTTGCCTCATCCCAAACTTGGCTTGGTGATGAGTTGCTCGCGCCAACGTAGCCGTTGATTGTGCCAGTTGAGCCAGCCGCGACGCTTGCTGGAAGCTCAGCCTTCATATAGGCGCCTGTTGCGATACCCTTGTAGTTATGCGCGGCATCGTTAAGGTTGCTTGCTGCATCATTGTGATAAAATACGTAAACTTCGTACTCGCTACCAGCGACAAGTGATTCATTCTCACTAAACTTGCTGTTTGTTGTAACATTGCGGATCTGAACGAAATTACGTTCGTCACCCTGTACCGGATTATCGGTGATTGAGTTGAATGTTACGTGGTCGGATGGATGAGCCATCGTGAACGTTGGACGGTCTGGTCCCCATGCGAGAAGTCCTGCAGGAATCGCAACTGTAGCAGTAGCGATCGCTGTAAGAGCCCATATACGCTTCGAGACCTTACCGAGTAGTGATGTTAGGGTCATTTCGCTATCTCCTTAGACGCGCCTATAGCGCGTTATTAAAATTGGTGGTGTACTACGACAAAAATCCGAGAACACTCGGAATAAGCAAAACTAATTGTCAATGTACTTCACCATCCCGAGAATTTCATTTTCAATCAAGCTATACCCTACAGTGTATTAGAGGTTGCTGCCTAGGCAGGACACCACCAGTAAAGGTAACATCCTGCCTGAGGTGGCAGCTACGAATATGAGGCATGACCGGTGCTTCATCTGGGTTGGTGAAGCACCGGTCGACCTCTCAGCAGGACTGGTGAGTGATCGGGTTGACGCACCCGGTCGCGGTTCCAGTCGGCCCCACGGAGGGGGCGGGCGTTGACGGCGTCGGAGGCTTGGAGGCTCCCGGCGCCGTCTGGGTGCTGCCGCTGCCCGGTGTCGTCGACGGGTTCGCCGTTTCGGACGGGTGAACGGGCGGCTTCGCCGGGCCCGACGGCGATGCGGCGGGCGTGTGGTATGGGTTGGTCTGGAGCGGGTTCGGATCCTTCGGGCAGACCCCGTGATCCAGATTGTGCACCGTTCCGTTGCTCCATACGCACGTTGCCGGCGGACTCGTCGGCGTGGTGCTCGGCGGCCCCGAGGGGGTCGACGGCGTCGGCTTGTGGTCGGGCTTGGTTGGTGTGGTCGGTGTGATTGTGGGCGGCTTCGACTGGGTCGGAACCGGCGGCGCGATCGTTTTGGCCTCCTCGCAGCCGACGTTCGCTGGCCGCTTGTCCCCGTCGTTGACGGCCAGGACAAGGGGACAGCCCCCGGTCTTCGAGGTGAAGGTCAGAGCGAGGAACGGCTTGTTCGCCTCCTGCTTGTTCGGGTCCTTCTCTTCGTAGACACGCGGTAGCGTATCCGCGACGAGGCTTCCCAGTGGCCAGTTGACCGTCGACGTTGCCGTCTTGGTTCCCTGGTTTTCTAGCACGAGGATGACGGCGTTCGTCATCTGCGCGTAGTACTGGTAGTCACCGGCGTTGGTGCCGGTGACGTAGAGACCCTCAGTGTCGCTGGCCTTGTGGGTCAGCCACACCTTGAGCCCATCCGTGCCGCTTGAGCGGTCGAGAAACTCCCTCATCCAGGGGTTGGCCTGGGCGATGGAGAAGTCGCCGATCTTCGCGTCGGAGAGCGCCTTGATGTAGGCGTCCCCGAGCGTGGGATTGACGCAGGTCTCGCGAGTGAGCTCGGTGAGCTGGGTGTCGGCGCTGGCGGCGGTGAACGGCGTCGAGACGCTGTCCACCCAGAGCCGACCCTTCGTGCCGGGCATCGAGTTGCGATTGAACGTGTCGTCGGCGCCGCACTTGGCTTCGTCCGGCAGTAGGTCGCCGGGCCGAATGGTCAAGCTCTGCGGATTGCCGGCTTCGGCTGCCGCCGCCCTGGAGTGTGGGAGGATCAAACCGCCCGACAGCACCATGGCGAGTGTTGCCACCGCCACGGACGTCGCTGCTAGGGTTTTCCAGAACTTGGTTCCTCGCTCGCCCTCCATGAAGGCGAAAACCACCGCGATGGTAGTGAAGAGGAGAGTCCACCAGGCCGCCTCCAGCGATGTCAGGGTCAGGAAGCCAGCGCTCAGGATGAGCGCCACTCGTGACCAGGTACTGCGGAAGCGGATAGCGCGCACGAATGCGAACACGGTGACCGGAAGCCACAGCGTTGCCCAGTTGAGGCCGACGTGGTACGCCGGCTGGACGACTGTAAAAGTCGCAGTGGCGAAGGCGGTGAGGCCAGCCACGTAGGCGCTCTCGCGCATGAGGGCGATGACCGTCAAGGCCAGTCCCAGGATCACGATTGTCAGGTAGAGCATCGCTCGTTCCCCTTCTTGGTCTTGTGGTCAGTTGTGCTTGGGGTGTCGCGCCTGGGCGTGCCGGCGGACAAATGCGGTGACGCGACCGGTGACGGTGGCGCCGTCCGGATTGACGAAGGACTTCCGGGCTCGATCGAACAGTTTATCGACCGGACCGAGGTCCTCAGCGGGTGCCTCCAGGCCAGCAGCCTCGCACGCCCCGATGAGGGCGACGGCGAAGCTGGCACCTTCGGACATGGCCCACACGAAGTGGCCAGCGCCACGAAGACGGTTGTCTTCATCTGCGGCGTTGATCATCATGATGAGCTGGCCCACCTGAGGGTCGGTTGCGCGAAGGTTGTTAAGATGACTGTATGCTTCTTCCTGCCAACGACGCTTGTCAGCCTCGGGATCGCCAGTCCACAGGCCGTTGTCGTCCATGTGGGTGTCGATACCGCTACTGATCTGTCCGTAGTTAGTCTGCATTGTGCTTCTTCTCCTCAAAGCGGTGGGCCGAGTGGCCCGGGTTGGCGGGTTTCCCGGCGCTCTGCAGTTGCGGCGGGGGCGCTCAGCGCATAGAGATGTGCTAAGTGTTCCCGCCGCAACTTCCGTTTGAAGGAGAAATTGTATTCGTAACTGCATGCTGCTTGCAAGAAGCAGCAACTGAAACCGCGAAATTCACGGCCTCGGTTGCTGCTTCTTAACAAACAGGCTAATACAGTAAGGTATAGCCTGATTGTCAATGTTCTCATCTTGGCGCGTAAGCTTTTACCCCACTCACCGTGACCTTATGATGCTATCACATTTATGTTAAAAAGTCAATATATGAGGCAACGTTTTAAGCATAAGTGCAACAATAGTTAATTAGTGATTAACGCTTATCAAGTCGCTTGTTCTTGCCTTTATTTATGGGCCGTTGTATTGTAGATATCCCCTGTACGCGAGAGTGAGGAAGTACATTGCATCAACACAGTCAACCGGGTGGTGTCGAGTTGAACGATGCGCTGAAGATGCGTATTCTCGATCTCACCCCATTCACATTAGATGAGCTGTTCGCGGGTGAAGTCAGCGCGGGCAGCCCCACACTTGATCACCTCCGCAAAGTGACGCGCCTCAAGATTATCGAGGTGTTCAGTACTGCCAGCGAGGCTAGCCGTGGTACTGTTCGCAGGCCGATCGTCGGCGCCAGCTACGTTCTGTCTGGTGAGGGCACGGTCAGTGGACTGGCCACGGCCATCGATCGTCTCCTGGCGGCATCCCACGACTTCGTCATCAGGGCGGGTGATCTGCCGCCGGTGTACCGAGGACTCGCCAAGCAGTGGCGCGACTCGGTTCGGGCATGCATCCAACACCTTCTTCTTCTGGAGGCGGTAGAAGAGCTGCGGCAGGCCGGCGCACAGCTCTGGTACTTTGAAGGCGACCAGCAGTGGATGGTCGCACAATCTCTCATCGACCAGTATGGCGACCTGCTGCGTGATGTGAAGTCATTGCCAAGGTCCAGGCGTCGCATCAAGCGCGACCAGCGCGCATGGCACGGGCGCCCCGCTTGCCAACGCGGGCGAGTTATGGAAGGGGTATCGGTGGGGTACGCAGCGTAATTCCGCGCTGCGTCAGGGTAGGGGTGGGGTGCGAGTAAAATCGTGCCCCACCCCTAAAAAATGCTTGAAAATAAGTGACTTATCTGCTAGAATAGCGTAAGTATTGAGAGATCTGACTCTCTTTCGCCATTTGGTCTCATCGTCTAACGGTTAGGACACCAGGTTTTCATCCTGGCAATCCGGGTTCGATTCCCGGTGAGATCACCAAATTGAAATTACACCTTAGGAAGCGTTTGCATTTGCAGGCGCTTTCTTTTATTGTACAGGAGCTCAACTCTGTTATTCTGGTGTTCCACCCCTCGTAGGCTATAATAGGGAAATGCGTACAGATATTATCACAACCCGAGGCTACAGCTCTAATATTAGCGGAGACGAGCTTTCCCTTAAAATAGCTAGCTATCCTGCAACTGCCCGCTATCTTGCCAAACGCCTGAAGAGTCATGGTAGCACAGTTTGCGAGTTGTGCTGCGGCATTGGCGTAAGCTTGATTGAGCTGGCGAAGACTTTTGACAGGGTGGTAGGCATAGATAACGACCCAAAAATCGTAGAAGACTGCCGCCATAATCTTAGAAATGCTGGCGCTAAAAACTTCGAACTTCTTTGCGGCGACGTAAGTGACCGGAAACTTTTGAGCAAGCTCAGTGCCGACATTGTGCTCTACGATATCCCTTATTGGAGCAGTCATGCAGGGCAAGTCGATCCAGACGAGCAAAATCCCGATCTGATGCAGTTGATTACCAACGTCAGGGAACTGGTAACGGATAAGATTGTCGTATACACACCTACACATATGACCTACGACGAAGCTAAATCTATACTTGGCCCATGTGACTTTACTAAGGTTTACACAAATGGGAAGCATGATCGTAATTTCATTTTTTTGGGCGAGTTGATTGAACGAGTCGGTGAAAATGAGATCGAGGTCTGAAACCTTTATAGTACTCTTCATTATTGAGCTTCCTCATTCAACCCATCCCGGTCGAGCAGCGTAGCCTCACTGCTTAAGCAGTATAACCAGCCTCGTTAAGCCTAAGGTTTAAACCAACAATGTCAGAGTATAAAGTGCGCCACCTCATCCTTACTCGGTGCGCACTATTGCTTGGGATGGCAATGGACCTAACACTATAGAATATAGGTTCTAATTCCCTTATGTTCGACAGTGTCTTATACTAAAAGTATGATAGCAAAAAGGAGATGAAACGTGTTGGACTTCACTGGAATCAATTACATCGCAGTTGCAGTTGCTTGGATTATAGCGGTAGCAATAGGTGGTTTTTGGTACTCGCCAGCTGGCTTTAGTAAGCAATGGTCGAAGCTTAGTGGTGTCGACATGATGAAGACACCAAAGAGCGAGACAAATCGCGCAATCATGTTCGTGATTGCTAGTTGCCTATTGCAGACATTTGCACTTGCTTTAGTACTGAATAGTCTTGAGGTAAAGGGCGCAGGGCAGGGACTTACAGTATCATTAGTGCTTTGGCTCGGTTTTACGGCGCTCACAACGGTAGGTAATACACTGTATCAGCGACAAACATGGAAGTTCTGGTGGCTCAACGCAAGTTATTTTCTCGTGGTCATGGCGATTAATGGCGTGCTTCTATCGGTCTGGAAATAGGCCAAAACTTATACAAACCATTCATAAGGTAAAAATACCCCGGTATGCACGGGGTATTTTTGGTTGCTATTATCTAGCGGCGCTTTGGTTGCAAGAAGTACACGACACCATAGGTTGAGAGAGTCGCAAGGAGTGTTACGAGCAATCCACCGAGTGATGAACCAGTGTGTGGTAATTCAGCTGGTGTAGGGGGTGTGGTAGGGGCAGTAGTAACTACTGGTGGAGTTACCGTTGGTGGTGTAACGTCACCCTTACCACAGTTCATATCAGTGAAATCAAACGTGTAGAGGTAGCCCTGCTCATCGTAGTTGGTGGTACTGAGTACATAACCTGGATTTGCGGTTGCAAGTACGCCTCGGTGTGTTGCAGTGATACCTGCCTGGCTAGGGTCAACAATGTTGCCGTTAGTGTCGAGGTACACTTCTTTGTAAGTAATACCGAGTGTGATTGGGAGAACGACTTCGCAGTCAACAATCTGTGGCTTTACCGGAGTAACAACGGCTGGTGGGCACACATCGTTTGAATCCTTGGCTGCACCAAAGTCGATAGTTGCAGCGCCGCCTACGAAGTGTCCACCGATAGCGGTTGCGATAAGGTGACCATTGGTCGTGTTCGTAGACCAGTGAACATCATTAGTGTCCGCAGGTATAATCCAGTATGCGTTGTTCGGGCCACATTCATCAGCCTGCTGCGGTGGCTGTGGAATAGCGATACAGTCTGATGTACTGAATGTAAATGTGTGTTTGTAGATTGGCCAGCCAAACCTTTCAGTGCCATTGATGTAGAGCCTTACTTCTACAGTTGCACCCTGTGGAATGTTTGCAACGACAACGTCGCTGCTTGCTGAGTAACTCGTCCTAATGCCGTTTACCCATACATAGTAGGTGTGATGAACGCCAGGAATGCCATCTTTGTATGCAGGGAGAGTAAGGCTGCCAAGCGTGTTGCAAGTCGGGTTAACTTGCTTAGGGGTAGGGCAGTCTGCTTCAGAAGCATCTACGGTTTGGTCGGTTGTTTTCGATGACTTAAGTATGCTTACCCACTTATTGGAGATAAGTATGTGGGTATAAGTGTTGACCGTAGTCCAGGTAGTTGTTTTACCGCCACCGCCAGGTAAACAGATAGTTGCCGTTTTTGTCGTGGTGGTTGTGTAATTGGCTGGTTTAGCGCAAATTGCCAGTTCGTTGGCTGTTGGAACACGCGTCCTACTCTCAGTCGTGGTAGTTACGGTAGACATCCAAGCCGCACCGCTCCATGTGTAGGTTGTGCTCGTTTTGGTACGGGTCTGATCAATGAACGTATTGCCACATTTGTAAGGGGCGGTATCAGACCATTCGCTATAGGTAGTGGTATCTTTTGGCTTTGGCGTACACGCCATAAGTTCAGATGAAGTAAGATTACGCTGTCGAGGAGTATCTTGAGTGATAACCGCATGTGCAGTATCCAGTACCCAGCTATTAGAATTTTGATCCCATTTGTATGGTGTAGTAATTTTGTTGCGAGTTTGCGTGACTGTTAAAGTAGTACAATCCTCCTGCCCGTCAACCCATTCAGTGTAGGTGATTTTATCTGCAGGCTTGTGGCACTGAGGGCCATCAAGTTGTTGCTGGACAATGACGTTATTGAAAGAAATAGATGTCTTTCCGTTGCTGAAGACTTTATTAACATTGTTCCTGATAGTCGCAGTCGCCGTGTATGTACCAGGGCCGTGATACGCTGGATTTGTTGACCATGTGTAATCTAAGGCGTCTGAGAGTGTGAGGCTACCTGCCGTGTCGCATGTTGCAGGCGTGGCAACTGGAGCTGTTGGCGTTGGCGCTTGAAACAACTTCGTACACTGATCGTTCATGGCAGGTGTAACGTCATGCTGGTCATGCACGAATACACCAGGAAGTTTAAACTCATGCTCAGTGTTGCCATTACTAATCTGCGCCTTCCACTGCCCAGAATTCCCCTCGATATTACAGTAGACCTGTTTATCATTACTGCTTGCGAATGCAGGTGCAACAGGGGCGATTACATTTGATATTACGACGGCCAAAGCCATCAATGCCGCAGTTAACCTGCGGTTTACTTGGTTGAACATAAATCCTCCCCGATTTAGCTCCTACAGTTCCTATTGACTTTAAAGTAACACCAAGTTTGGTATACGTCAATTATATTCTATAAGTATAAAACCCTTATGCTTTACGGGGGTGTAGATGTTACTCATTGCCATCAAGAAAGATGATATAATAACAGATACCATGGCAGAGTATGATAAAACAAAATACGAGTTGCCGTCAGATATGGCCAATAATAGCAAGTTAAATAGACTTCGTGCTGCTGTTCTTGGCGGCAATGATGGCATTGTCAGTATCTCAAGCCTTATGATGGGCGTCGCCGGAGCGACGAGTGACACCCATTCAATTGCCCTAGCTGGACTCGCGGCACTAATTGCAGGAGCCTTAAGTATGGCCGTAGGCGAATATGTAAGCGTCTCGAGTCAATCAGATGCCGAAAAAGCCTACGTAGCATTAGAAAAAGAAGATTTACATAAAGACCCAGCGGGCGAGCTTGATGAGTTGGCACGCGAATACCAAAAGCTAGGGGTAAGCGCTCAAACAGCCCGACAGGTCGCAGTTGAACTGACCGAGCGCGATGCCTTGCGCGCGCACCTGCATGTACACTTTAATCTTGACCCTGATGATTTAAATAGCCCGTGGCAAGCAGCAATCGCAAGCTTTTTATCCTTCTCTATGGGCGGCTTAGTCCCCTTTCTGGCGATGATTCTCACGCCTAGCGCTTGGCGCATTCCGTTTGCGGTCGCAGCTGTTGTGATTGCCCTCTTAGCAATAGGGTATGTGAGCGCCATTGTTGGTAAAGCACCGAAGGTGCGCGCGATTATACGTGTTGTTGCAGGTGGCCTCGTTGCCATGGCAATTACCTATGGGGTAGGTGTTCTGTTTGGCCATAGCGTATAGTGTCTCGGTATTGTACAATTATAGAAATGAACACAATCTTTAAACGCACTAAAATCCTGGCAACCTTGGGCCCGGCTACATCAAGCGAGGAGAAAATCACTGAGTTAATCGATGCTGGTGTAAATGGCTTTCGATTCAACTTTAGTCACGGCTCGCACGAAGAGCGACTCGATCAGCTCAAATGGATTCGCGAAGCAAGCGCAGCGAGTAGTCGCTCAGTTGCTGTGCTTCAAGATTTGCAAGGCCCAAAAATTCGTCTTGGTGTTCTTAACGACAACCGCCATGACGTAAAGAAAGGTGATGAAATTATCCTTGATTTCGCAGCCGATCATCACGACAATATTTTGCCTGTACAGTACAACCTTGCTGAAAAAGTAAAGGTTAACGAACCGATCTACCTCTTTGATGGTAAGGTTCGTACCACAGTCATTGGGATTGAATCAGGTACTGCTATCCGCCTTCGCATTGAAAATGATGGCTTCCTGATGAGTAAAAAAGGGATTAACCTGCCAGATACTGACTTTGGTGGCGACATTCTTACTGAAAAGGATCTTAAAGATCTTGAGTTTGGCGCAACACAGGACTATGACTATGTAGCACTTAGCTTCGTTCAGAGTGAAGACGACATTAATAACCTTCGTCAAATCCTGGCGAGCCATGGTTCAACAGCGCAGATTATCGCAAAGGTTGAAACAAAAGCGGCAATTCGCCCAGAAACACTTGAAGCAATCGTAAAGGCAAGTGATGGTGTAATGGTTGCTCGCGGTGACCTTGCCGTTGAAGCTGGTGCCGAAATTGTACCAATTGTTCAGCGCCAGATTATTTCACTCTGTCGTAAGTATGGCAAGCTCAGCATTGTTGCCACTCAGATGATGGCTAGCATGGTTGATGCACCAGAGCCAACTCGTGCAGAGGTGGGCGATGTCGCAACTGCAGTTGTGCAAGGTGCTGATACTGTAATGCTTTCTGATGAAACGGCGAACGGCAGCTACCCAGTAGAAACCGTAGCTGCAATGCGCAAGACGATTCTTTATACTCAGGAACACTGGCCGGCAGATCTTGCAACTCAGGGCGCCGTTCCTAAAGAAGAGCTCAGTCGCAATGCTATTGCTCGCGCCGCGGTAACAGTTGCCGAAGAAGTAGGTGCGAATGCTATTGTTGCTGAGACAAAGTCTGGCGCAACGGCAGCAAACATCGCTAAGATGCGTCCGCATCTTCCTATTTGTGCGGTAACGAGCAGTCCTCGCGCCGCTCAGCAACTCGCACTTACTTATGCAACGCGCAGCTTTGTTCGTCCTGATGGCGAAAAAGCTGGTCTTGACCTTGCACGTGAACTTCGCGATGCAAACTACTTCGGTAACAACGAGTCACTAACTGTGGTTATCGTGAGCGGTCGTCAGCCTGGTGTTGCCGGCGGCACTGACACTGTGCGTGTGCGCGTTATCGAATAGGTTTGGTGAATATATCTTATGAAATAGTGCGGCTAGTTCGCACTATTTTCATTTCGTAGTACAATAAAAATGCTTATGCATGTATACGCGAAACGTCACGGATTTACAATTGTTGAAGTGCTAATCATGGTAGTGGTTATTGTGGTGCTTGCCACGATTACTATCTTTGGGTTTGGTTCATGGCGCGCGCGTACGGCAACAACTGAGGTGAAGGGTGCATTAACGAATCTAGCAACGTCACTGAAAAGCGAAATGAACTTCAATAGCGCATATCCATCATCTATTCCAAGTACCTATCGACCAAGCGCTAATGTGACAATCACATATGTAATGAGCGGTGGGGGCACTGCATATTGCGCGAGGGGGACGAGCACGGCAGTGGCTAGTGTAGTCTGGTATATATCAAATACCAAATCTGTTCCATCGCAAACAGCATGTATGTAGGCGTTTAAGCGCAATTCTGCTACCATAAACAGTATGAATGGGAAATTCTACAAACTAACAATGAATGACGTGCCACTTGCTGGCAAAACTGTACTTGTACGCGCCGATTACAATGTGCCGTTAACTGCAGATGGCAAAGTGGCAGATGATTACCGCATCAGAATGAGCGTGCCAACAATCAAGAAACTTGTTGCCGACGAGTGCCGTGTGGTGATTATTAGCCACCTCGGTCGCCCCGATGGTGAAGTTAATAATAAATTTAGTCTTGCGCCAGTAGCAGCACGCCTCAGTGAGCTACTTAGTCACCCTGTTGAATTTGTCGATGACTGTATTGGCCAAAAAGTCTTTATGTCGGTTAAAAATGCCGCTAAGGGCAGCGTAACGCTGCTTGAAAATTTGCGATTCCACCCCGAAGAAGAGGCAAATGACGCCGACTTTGCACGTCAACTTGCGAAACAATCACGTGCGGAGTACTTCGTACAAGATGGCTTTGGTGTTGTGCACCGGGCGCATGCGAGTACCAGTGCGATTACACAATTCTTGCCGAGCGTATCAGGGCTTTTACTTGAGCGTGAATACATGACAATCACCGGTGCTATGAGAACCCCAGAGCGCCCGCTCGTTGCCGTGCTTGGTGGCGCAAAGGTGAGCGATAAAATTAGCGTCATCGAGGCGCTCGTTGATGTCGCCGACACGATCATTGTGGGTGGCGCAATGGCAAATACTTTTCTTGCTCATAGGGGTGTTTCGGTAGGTGCAAGCAAAGTGGAAGCAGATCAAGGCTCAGTAATTGATGCGATCTACCAGAAAGTTGCAGCCAAGGTCGGCCCTGAGCGGGTTGATTCATTCCTTGTACTCCCAGTCGATATTGGCGCAGGCAGTTCAACCGAACCAACCGCAACGCGCCAAGACGTTCCAGTGACAAGCATTCCTGATCGTGTAATGGCTCTCGATCTAGGCCCAGAAACAACGAGACTCATCGAATCGATCGTAAAGCGTGCACACACAGTAATCTGGAATGGTACGCTGGGGTATGCGGAGGTGCCGGCATTCGCCACGTCGTCAGCCGCTTTAGCGAGAGTATTAGCAGATAAAAAAAGCGAAATCACCTCTGTTATTGGGGGCGGCGATACGGCGGACTTTGTCATTCATTGGGATCCAAATCATGGCGCAAGCTTTAGCCATGTTTCCACCGGTGGCGGTGCAAGTCTAGAGCTTATGGCTGGTGAAAAACTGCCAGGGATTGAGGCGCTACTAGACGCTAACAAGTAGTCGTAGTACACTAAGTATAATTAACTGTAAGCATTGTTATTAAAGCGTGGGCAAGAAACTTATCATTGCGAACTGGAAAATGAACCTCAACATCCATGAGGGAAGTTTATTCGTGCATCGTCTCGACAAATTAGTCGGGCATAATCCGAACGTTGAGGTTGTAATTGCCCCAACAATGCTTACACTGCAACCGCTTCATTTGCAAGTACAGCATCACCATTTCAACCTAGCCGCACAGAATTTCTACTGGCGCGATAATGGCGCATTTACGGGTGAGGTCTCAGCGGCGCAACTACATGGATTGGTAAAATATGCTCTTGTTGGCCACAGTGAGCGCCGTCATATTTTTGGCGAACGCGATCGCGACCTTCGCAATAAAGTCCAGGCGGCATTTCGTAACGAAATCACCCCTGTTCTTTGTGTCGGTGAAACAGCGCATGAGCGTAGCGATGGCGAGACAAATGATATTCTCCATGATCAACTTGTTGGTGGTCTTGCAAACATCACCGGTGAAGAAGCGGGCCAATTAGTCATTGCATACGAGCCGGTCTGGGCAATTGGCACGGGTAGCATTCCTACTTCTGGCGATATTAGCCGAGCAATTAAGTCGATCCGTAGCCAAGTCAAGCATTTGTTTGGCGAGGCAACAGCCTACAACCTGCGCGTACTGTATGGCGGCAGCGTTAATACCGACAACGCAGCAAATATTCTTGCTATTGAAGGTGTCGACGGTCTACTTATCGGTGGTGCGAGCCTCGATGTGCATGCATTTTCAGAAATTATTAAAAAAGCTTACGGCGAAGTGGCTGTCGAAAAGAAAGGTCTCAAAGGTTAGTAATGGCGGATATTGATTTCGATGAACTCGATAAGGCAGTGAGCGACCTGATGGCAAATGTAGATGCAAGCAAACGCCTTCCTGGTCTTGACGAGCCTGAAGAGAAAACCGTGACAATTCCCACGTCCGACACGGCATCTTCTGTTGTGGTCCCCACCTCTACTCCAACGGTCCAAACCGTCGAGCCCTCTATTGCCGCAGAAGTAGCTCCTACACCGATAGCCGCGTCAGCCGGGCGTGCACTCGCCGTAAAGCGCCGCGGCCAATTTATGGATATTATGCATCCATCGCGTGATATGAACACCTCTAAGCCAGTCAGTCGCCAAGGTGCCACGATCCGCCCTGGTAATGATATTATTGCAGCAGGTGCTGCCGGGCAGAATGAAGGCTTAGCACCGGAGCCAGCATCACCAGAAAAGCAACCAGTTGAGGCGTCGGCGTCTGCACCATCGGCATGGCCGGATCCAATTGATATGGCGACTTCTGCCGCTGAGGTGCCGTTATTACCAACACCGACTCCGGCCTCAGAAACTCCCGTTGAGCATATCAGTGAGACTCCCCTGATGTCGCCATTCTTACCAGATGCAAAGCCAGAAAAGCGCCCACTTGGTGGCGCATCACAACCCGAAGATACCATTTCCGTACCCGAGATTTCAGCAGTTGATGCACAGACAATGCCAGCTGTAGCGCTGCCTGAAGAATTCAGCGGTGACCTTATGGCGGTCGAGTCACGCGATCTATCGAGCCACCCAGTGCAGGCTGCCGTTCCTAGTCAAGCGCCTGTTGAACAGCCAAAGCTTGAACCGGGCGAAGAAGAGACGCTTATCCCGGCAGTAGCGACGCCGGATCCCATTGAGCGGCCACAGACGACAACGCAACCTCCAGCTGGCGGCTCAATTGCCCAGCAATATACCGAGCAACCTTCATCGGGTGACCAATCAAACGGTTCGATCTACGATACGTCGGCGTACCATCAGGCAATCGAGCCAACGGCACCAGCAAAAAAGAAAACACCAATGAGTGTCTGGATTATGATTGGCGTTGGCCTCTTGCTCCTTGGTGCAATTGGTGGGGCGGCATATTTCTACTTCACGCGCTAAGCATTCTTCGGTATTATAGAGGTAATGAATATTTTAGAGGGTTTAAACGATGCCCAGAAATCGGCCGTTCTAACGACAGGCGGACCATTACTGATCTTAGCGGGTGCAGGCAGTGGTAAAACAAAAACATTAACGCATCGCATTGCGTATCTGTTAACGCACGAGCGCGTATGGCCAAATGAAATCTTAGCAGTAACATTTACAAACAAGGCCGCCAAAGAAATGCGTGAACGCCTCTGGAAGCTAACAGTCAGCGCGCAGCAGGTGGCCGCAGACAACGGCTCTTCGAGTCGGCTTCAGGGGGAGGAACGTAATTCGGGACTTAGCCCTGGACTGCCGATGGAGAGTCAGGCCCCTCCTCGAAACTTCATGCCATGGATGGGCACGTTCCACAGTATCTGCGTGCGATTATTACGGCAGGACGGTGCGGCAATTGGCATTCAATCAAACTTCGTAATCTACGACGAAGATGATCGCCAAGGGCTAGTGAAGCAAGCGATGAAGGCGCTTTCAATTAGTGCAGATCAGATAAAACCGCGAACAGTGAGCTCGGCAATCAGTAATGCTAAAAATGAATTACTAACCCCAGAGGATTACGTCGCCTTGGCGCACTACCCAAATCAGGAAGCCATCGGGCGTATTTACATTCGCTATGAAACAATGCGCAAAGAGGCAGGCGCACTCGATTTTGATGATTTATTGATTGAAACGGTGCGATTGCTACGCGAATCAATAGAGGTGCGCCAGCGCTACCAAACCCAGTTCAAGCACGTGCTAATCGATGAGTATCAGGATACTAATGCTGCGCAGTACGCAATCGTGAAGCTGCTCGTGAACAGCGCGCATAACATCTGTGTCGTGGGAGATGATTGGCAGTCGATTTATAGTTGGCGTGGGGCTGATTTCAAAAACATCTTGGGCTTTGAGCGTGATTTCTCTGGCGCGAAGGTAGTAAAACTCGAACAGAACTATCGTTCCACCGGAGCTATTCTCGAAGCAGCCCACAACGTAATCTCAAAAAATGTCGAGCGCACCGATAAAAAACTTTGGACGGATGCCGGCAAGGGGAGTCCGGTAGAAATCCAAGCCGTATATGATGAGACAGAAGAAGCATACGCTGTAGCGCGCCGAATTAGCGCACAAACTTCCGTTGGCGCACGTAGACATGGTGATTTTGCTATTTTGTACCGTACAAATGCACAGAGCTTTGCCTTTGAACGCACATTACTGCAATACCACATACCATATCAGATCGTGGGGGGCGTACGATTTTATGACCGTGCTGAAATTAAAGACATCGTAGCCTACCTACGCCTTGTATATCAGCCGAATGACCGCATGAGCTTAAGCCGAATCATAAATATACCTGCACGCGGTATCGGTGCAGTAAGCTTTGAGAAATTTATGGAATGGCAGGCCAGCTCGGGTATGGATATCATCACAGCACTCGTAAACGCAGAACAGACCAGCAAACTCACACCACGCGCACGTAATTCGATGGTGGCCTTGGGTGAAAAGATGCGTATAATGCAAACGCTTGTCGAGGGTGGCACACCACCGAGTGAACTGATCGATTACCTTGTAGGTGCAGTTGGCTATCGCGAACATATTCTCGATGGCACACCTCGCGCGGAAGAGCGCGAAGAAAACCTCGGTGTATTGATTAGCGACGCGAAGTCATATGCTACATTGCCTGATTTACTTGAAGAGATCGCGCTAATGAGTAGCGCAGACACCGATAGTACCGAATCTAAGGTAACGCTCATGACGCTTCATTCTGCTAAGGGCCTAGAATTTCCAGTAGTATTCATGGTGGGCATGGAGGACGGCTTGTTCCCAAGTTCACGCGCTCTCGAGGAGGGCCCTAAGCAGCTCGAAGAAGAGCGCCGGCTTTGCTATGTTGGCATGACTCGCGCCCGGGAAGAACTCCATCTCAGTTATGCACAGAGTCGCTTACAGTTTGGCCAGCGAAGCTATGCATCACCCTCACGTTTCCTCGAAGATATGGGTTATGAGCTCATGCAGCGCCAAGCGCCAATCGCGCCACAGTCGCAAGACTACAACGAGTTTGATGAATTTGTTATGGACTTTGATATTGGTGATAGGGTGCGCTCGCGACAATTTGGCGATGGCGAAATCGTTGATATTGATGGTTTGGCGGCAACAATTGAGTTCGATAATGGCGTACGCAAGAAGCTAAATGTCGAATACGCACGGCTCGAAAAACTCTAGTTATATTTGGTAGCGTAGCACTAATTTGATATAATAATCAGCACGTACTCGATGAGAGTGGCGATTTGGTTATGGATAAGATTATTGCGAGGTCTTCACACCGTTACCGTGTCCTTTTTATAGTGTTAACCACACTACTTCTCCTTAGCGTTATTATCTTCTCTAGCTACCGCGCAAGCGCCGAATCAGCAACTCCTGCGGCAAATGAACACATTGTTACCTTGCATGACAATGGTACCGACAAGGGCTTTATTACGAGAAAATCTACACTACGTGAGGCGCTTGCCGAGCAAAACATTCGTGTCGATGCAAAAGACCTCATTGAGCCAGGTCTTGACAATAAGCTCATCGCGGGTTCGTACCAGGTGAATATTTACCGTGCACGCCCAATCGCAATTCACGATGGCAAAGTGGATACTGAAGTTATTACGGCCTATCGCACCCCTAGTCAAATAGCAAAAGAGGCCAATGTCTCTCTCCATGACGAAGATATGACGCGACTCGCTCCATCTTCTGACCCACTTTCAGATGGTGCTGCCGAGGTAATGACAATTACTCGTGCAACACAGTTTAGCTTTAATTTCTATGGTAAGACTGAAACCGCCTATACTCAGGCTAAAACGGTAGGCGACATGCTCAAAGAAAAGCACATCACCATGGATTCAAAAGACGGCTTAAGCGTTCCTGCTGCAACGCCAATAAGCACTGGCATGAACATTCGCATTTGGCGTGATGGTGTACAAACAATCACTCAAGACGAAGATATTACGTTTGATACGAAAACAATTAAAGATGCTGACCAACCCGTTAGTTATCATGAAGTTCAGACCGCAGGTGAAAACGGCAAAAAGACCGTTACGTATGAAGTAAATCTACAGAATGGCATTGAGGTATCTCGCAAAGAAATTAACAGTATTACCACCAAGCAGGCAATACAAGAGGTGGTGGTAATTGGCACAAAAGTCGAGCTTCCTCCCGGATCACATGAAGACTGGATGGCCGCAGCGGGCATCTCAGCCGATGACTACGGCTATGTGAACTACGTTGTTGATCACGAGGATCACAGTTGGGATCCGTGTAAAGTTCAGGGTGGCGCGATCGACTGTTCCTATCCAGGTACAGCAATGGTTGGCTATGGGCTTGTCCAGGCGACGCCAGGTAATAAGATGGCATCTGCAGGTAGTGATTGGCAAACTAATCCAATTACTCAATTAAGGTGGGCGACAAGCTATGCAGTTGGGAAGTATGGTAGTTGGCGGGCGGCGTACAACCACTGGCAAGTGAGCCATAACTGGTAGTTTATGGCATTACAAAACAATAAATCCCTCGGCCAGCATTGGCTCAAAGATCGTGCTATCCTTGCCGGCATTGCTGACGATGCTAATCTAAATTCGGATGATTTTGTACTCGAAATCGGCCCAGGCCTCGGTACCCTTACGAGCGAAATCTTCCGTCGCGCAAATCGAGTACTGGCAGTTGAATTTGATGCCGAACTTGCCCGTAAATTACCAGGTCAGTTTCCAGGTAAGCAGCTTGAGGTGATCAATGAAGATATCTTGCAGTTCGATCTAAACCAATTGCCGACTGGCTACAAAGTGGTCGCAAACGTACCATACTATATCACGAGCAAAATCATTGAAAAGTTGATGACCACCGAAAATAAGCCAAGTACAGTGGTAATTTTAGTGCAAAAGGAAGTCGCCGAGCGTATCGCGGCAAAACCAGGTGATATGAGTATTCTCGCGGTAAGCGCGCAGGTCTATGCCAACACACGGTTGGGTATCGAGGCGCCAAAAGAGTACTTCACACCCCCACCAAAGGTGGATTCTCAAGTGGTAGTACTCGAAACTCGACCAACTCAACTTGTAAAACCTGCTGATGAACGACTCTTCTTTAGGGTAGTAAAAGCTGGCTTTAGTGCCAAACGTAAAAAGCTTCGCAGCTCAATCTCGGCAGGCCTTGCGCTCGATAAACAAGCGACGGATAAGCTTTTACGGGGTGTCAATGTTAACCCAGATGATCGCGCCGAGGACTTGTCGATAGACGATTGGCTCCGCCTCATGGAGTACTACAAAGGAATGCTTAGATGATTGCAGCAGACCAACCAACGAGCTTACTACCAGAATTATTAGTTGCGGTATCCTCGCGCGAGGATGGAACGATGCTCGATAGGAGCTTAGGCGACCGCCATGCACCTGGAATTGTTGCAAACCGCAAAGCATTTTGTACCGAAGCTGGTATCAACTATGAGAATTGCGTATACCAGATTATCTCATATGCTCCCGAGGCCACATACGACGTGATTACAGAGGTCGTAAAACCTAATATGCTTGGCACTGCGGCAGATGTACTCTACACCGAACAGCCAGGGATTGGTCTTTTTTTGCCAATCGCCGATTGCGTCGGTACGATTATTTATGACCCAAACCGCAAAGCATTGGCGCTTGCCCATCTTGGTCGCCACGCCAGTCTTGCAGATACGATCACAAAAACAATTGAGTTTTTTGCCAGGAAGGGTAGCGATCCTCAAGATTTGCATATCTGGATGGCGCCGAGTGTTAAGCAGCAAAGCTATCGTATGGAGTATTTTGATAAAACTGCAGATCCAACCTGGAGAGAGTATTGTCTCAAGAAGAGTGATGGCTTTTACCTAGATATGCAAGGATATAACCAGTCACGCGCAATTACTGCCGGTGTATCCGCTAGTAATATTGTTGTTTCGCCGGTAGATACGGCCACAAACAAGCATTATTTTTCACATTCACAGGGCGACCGCGAAGGGCGCTTTGCTGTTATTGCACAGCTCCGCGCTATTTAACTACTTGATAGTAACTGAGGCCACTATAGTAGCTACTCGGAAGTGGATTTGTCGAGCACGTGCCATCGGTTTTTTGTACTTGCGTAGAAGCCTCAAGCCTGTAGACAAGCATATACATTTGGCCTGCTGTAGCACCACAGTAACCCCCATTGTAATTAACATAAATGGCATAAACTAGTCCCCCAGCAGACGGTACACCCGAAGGTGTGTTAATAGGGTCAACTGGCACTACATCAATAGCCTGCGACCCGAGCATAAGGGTAGAAAGCTTGCTCCAGCTCGTATCACCAGAGCTATACCAGCCGTTATTAATGGCAGATCCGGTGTTAGTAAGTGGTGTCGGATAGCTATTATTGTCGCTGTAATACAGCTCCATCGCTTTGATTATATTCGCTACATCCGTTCTGCGGCGATCATCACGAGTGCGCGCCTGTACACCGTTGTAAGAGACAACAGTGATAGTGGCCAAAATGCCAATCACAGTGACGACAACAAGCAGTTCAACAATAGTAAAACCGCTTCTGCTTATCTTCATAGGGCTAGTATACCACTTATTTATCACCTCTGGTATACTAAGAGCAATGAGTAAAAAAGCCTATATTACTACCGCAATCCCGTACGTGAACGGCGTGCCACATATTGGCCATGCGCTTGATTACACACTTGCCGACATCTGGGCTCGCTACCAAAAACAAAATGGTCACGATGTCCGGTTTCAAACAGGCGTTGACGAACATGGCAACAAGATTGCTGCAAAAGCTGCCGAAAACGGGCTCGATCCGCAAAGCTACGTAGATAAGATGCACGTTAATTTCCAATCACTTATCGCCTCGCTCAACGTGGAGAGCACTGATTTTATCCGTACAACCGACCCCCATCACAAAGGCGCAGTGCAGTATATTTGGCAGAAACTTACTGAGGCCGGGCTTATTTACAAAGGAAGCTACGAAGGTTGGTACTGTACTGGCTGTGAAAACTTTGTTACCGACAAAGAGGCAACCGAAAACAATGGCATTTGCCCAGACCACCAAAAGCCATATGAGCGCCTGAGCGAAGAAAACTACTACTTCAAGGCGAGCCATTTCTCAGAACAAATCCGTGAAGCAATCGAAACAAACAGGTTGCGTATTGTTCCGGAATTCCGCAAAAACGAATTCCTCGAGCTCATTAAAGATGGCATCAAAGACGTATCGGTGTCTCGCCCACGCAAGAATCTTTCTTGGGGTGTTACGGTCCCTGGGGATGAAAGCCAAGTCATGTATGTCTGGCTTGACGCGCTTTCAAACTACATCACCGTATTAGGATACCCGGACCGACCAGAAGAATGGCAAGAATACTGGCCGGCTGACGTACAAGTAGTTGGTAAAGATATCCTGCGCTTCCATGCTGGTATCTGGCCCGCAATGTTACTTGGCTTAGGCATTTCATTGCCAAAAGTACTCCTCGTACATGGGTTTGTAACAGTCGGTGGCGCCAAGATGAGCAAGAGTCTCGGCAATGGTGTCGGTCCGATGGAAGTCATCAACTCCTATGGCACTGATGCATTCCGCTATTACTTCAGCCGCCACGTACCGACGCAGGAAGACGGTGACTTTACCTGGGAGAAATTCGAGAACTCATATAATAACGAGCTCGGTAACGATCTTGGCAATCTCGTACAACGTGTTGCCTCGATGATTCAGCGCTATCAGGCAGGTGTTATTGGCGACATGCCAAAAGCCGAGCACGATATGGGGCCATACCGCGAGGCGATGGCTGAATTTGAATTCAATAAAGCCCTCGACATCACCTGGAACACGGTTCGCGCACTGAATCAGTACCTTGAAAATGTGAAACCTTGGATAATTGCAAAGCAGCTTGGTAAAGATCCAGATGCTGAATCTCATCTGGCTGAAGTGCTTGCCCATTCTGCAAGTACATTGTCTCAGATTGCCGACTTCATTACACCGTTTATGCCGTCAACCGCAGAAAAGATCCATCAGATATTCAACAGTGGTGTCGTACCAAATACTCTCGAGCCACTCTTCCCGAAGATCTATCTTCACACCCAAGATCCACGAGCACCAAAGGCAGAATAAATATGATCATCGACACACATTGCCACATTCACGACAGTGAATTCTATTTAGAAAATAGAGAAGAGGCCTACCGCGAGTCCCGCGAAGCAGGTGTAATTATGATATGCGTCAGCACGAACATACGGTCATCGCATGAGGCAATAGAATTTTGCGATACCCACGCGGCCTGCTATCCAATTATTGGGATTCACCCGCACGATACAAAAGATAACGATACTAGTGAAATCCGTGCACTTGTTGAAGCGAACCGCGAACAGATTATCGGTATTGGTGAAATTGGGCTCGATTACTTTTATAGCCATAGCGACCGTAAGACACAGATTCGTGCGCTCCGCGAGCAGTTGCAAATCGCGCAGGACTTTAACCTGCCAGTAAGCTTTCATGTGCGCGAGGCGTTTGAAGATTTTTGGCCGATTTTTGATGAGTTTCCTGGCACAAGGGGTGTGCTACATAGTTTTACCGATAATCAGGCAAATCTTGACGAAGCAATTAAACGTGGTCTATTAATTGGCGTAAATGGCATCAGTACCTTCACAAAGGAACCCTTACAGAAACAGCTTTTTACAGATGTGGCCCTTGAGAATGTTCTCTTAGAGACGGACGCACCATTCTTGACTCCTAAGCCATTTCGTGGTAAAATGAATTTACCAGCGTATGTGACACTCGTCGCAAGGCATCAAGCAGAGCTGAAATCAGTTTCACCAGATGACATTATACGAGCTACCACCACAAACGCTCAGAGAGTTTTTGGGATACAGTAATGGCAGAACAGCAAAATACGAGTATGTATCACGTTCCAGCCTCACAAGAGGCTGTTGTTGTCCATAGCCCCGAAGCACCTCTGACCGAAGTCGAACTTGCCTACCAGCAGGCTATGGAAAGCGCCCTTGATGCACATGAAGCCGATCCAGCAGATGTGGATCGCCGTCGTATCGAAGGCCTACTTGGCGAATCAACGATTGCTGCGACCGAAATCATTGCACCGTCACCTGAAGTAAGCTTTAATCCGCGCGACACAGCCCATCTCGTCGCCTGTGGTCAACGGGTGATTCGCATGCGAGATATCGAAAGGGGCGAGGGCACGCCAACTGTGGGTGAAGCTATTGCTCGTACGCAAGATCTTAACAAGGGCGATGTTACGCTCGCCGCATAAGGATTAGATATGAGCGTCCTCAAAAAAGTTGCAGCTCTTCTTATCGGAGACGACAATAGTAGCTCTGTTAATTGGCTAAAAATGCCAAAAAAGCGTGCACTAAAAAAGCTCACAGAGCGCGAACTTCTCACACTTGAAAGCGAAGTGGGGGCAAAACTATTTGGCCCAATTCCCAAGGGCCACCGTCGTGAGTTCTTCTGTCTTGATGAACGCACCTGGATTTGGCATGAAGAATGGCTTGATGAAAAGCGTAAACTCACCACGAGCACAGTGCGATACGAAATTAATGAACATGGTGTGTTAAAGGTGCAAGAGGGCGCTCGTTATGCCTATATCGATGGCGAAGAATTGCAGAACTTTGGTATTGCGATTCGTATGTATTACGAGCAAGTTGCCCGTGAAGTCTATTCGCGTGACCCTACAACTGGCGAGAGCCTGGTACAATAGTTACAGTGAACGATAATCTAATCTATCTTGACCACGCAGCGGGCACGCCGCTGGACGCTCGGGTGCTTGAAGCCATGCAGCCGTACTTTAGTGAACTCTTTTTTAATCCATCAAGCCCATACGCACCGGCGATTCAGGTTCGTCGTGATTACGAGCAAGCAAAATCACGTATCGCCGTATGCATTGGTGGGAAAGCTGATGATTTAGTGATGACGGCCGGAGCCACAGAATCTATTAATATCATATTTGGTAGTGTTGACGGGCATGTCGTAACAAGCGCAATTGAGCACCAGGCGGTACTTGAAGCAGCAAAAATGCATGACCATACGTTTGTTATGCCAGATGAAAAAGGTCGAATTGCGGCAAGTGATGTCGCAAGGGCCATTCGCCCTGAAACTCAGCTCGTAAGTATTCATCTTGCTAATAACGAGCTTGGTACCGTTCAACCGCTCCGTGATATTGCCGAAGTAGTGCGGGCGGAGCGTCAGCGACGTACTCTTGCTGGTGATTTGACACCTATCTATTTCCATAGTGATGCCTCCCAGGGACTTGGCCAGATTGATGTACATGTAGCACGTCTTGGTGTTGACGCACTAACGCTCAACGCGGGGAAAATTTACGGCCCAAAGCAAGTCGGTTGTCTGTGGACGGATCGATTTGTGCGCTTGCGTCCGCTGGTTCGTGGAGGCGGCCAAGAGCGCGGCATACGCAGTGGTACTGAGAACGTCGCAGGTACAATCGGTTTCGCGACGGCAATTGAGCTTGCCACGCAGCATGCTCGTGGCGAAGCAAATCGACTTGCAAAACTGCGCGATAGTCTGGAGTCTGAACTTACTATAGCGTTTCCTAGCGCAGTCCTTACTGGTGTGCGCAAAAAGCGATTACCGGGCCACTTACATATTTCATTTCCTGGGCTTGATGCCGAGCGGTTGATCTTTTTGCTCGAAATGCAAGGCGTACTTGTTGCAACTGGCAGTGCATGTGCGGCAAATAAGGGGACTCGAAGCCATGTTTTAACAGCCATTAATCTTGCGCCAGAGATTGCGGACGGTAGTCTGCGCATTACCTTAGGTCGCTTGACTGACGAGTCGAAGATCACTCGTGCTGCTGCTATACTAAAAGCAGTAATTGAGGGTGAGGCAAAGCGGATAGGCAAATGAAATTCATAAAGATTATCGTAGTGGTCTTGGTGATATTCTTTGGAATTGTATGGACAATTAGCTCATACCTCAGTGTTGATGATCTCAAACACTGCGACGCAGCACCATCATCGAAGAAGGGCTGCGAAGCGGCTGATGCAATCGTAGCAATTAGTGGTGGTGATACTGCGGCGCGCACAAATGAAGCGATTAAACTGTATAAGAACGGTTGGGGCAACCTCCTAATTTTCTCTGGCGCCGCTGCTGATAAATCCGGTCCAAGCAATGCTAGAGTGATGGAAGAGCAGGCAATCGCAGCAGGTGTTGATCCAAATAGTATTATCATAGATGAAACGAGCGAGACAACAGCGCAAAATGCGACCGAAACGTCGAATATTTTCAAAGAAAGCAATATTACCTCGGCAATTCTAGTAACGAGCGCGTACCACGAGCGGCGTGCGATGCTTGAATTTGATAGGCGCGCAACTGGCGTTACGTTACGTGGCCATCCTGTCGCCGCAGATAACCAATGGGGTCCAATGTGGTGGTCAACGCCAACGGGTTGGGCACTTGCGATCCCTGAAACTGTAAACTCATTGATACTCGCAACCGGAGGAGCCACCCGGTAATGACACGTGTATATGTTGGAATGAGTGGTGGGGTTGATAGCAGTGTTACAGCGGCGCTGCTTGTCGAGCAAGGCCACGAAGTAACAGGTGTGTATATGAAAAACTGGAGCCAAGATTTGCCGGGCATGAAGTGCCCTTGGGCTGAAGATTTGGCCGATGCAAAGCGAGTTGCGGTGCAACTTGGCATTGACTTTAAGGTTTTCGATTTCGAGAACGAATACCGTCACAAAGTTGTTGACTATATGATTGATGAGTACAAGCATGGTCGTACGCCAAACCCAGATATTATGTGCAATCAAGAGATTAAGTTCAAACTTTTCCTTGAGACTGCGCTTGAGGATGGCGCGGATATGATCGCAACAGGTCACTATGCTCGTGTAAAAGAGGGTAAATTATACCGAGCTAAAGACGAAGGTAAAGATCAGACATACTTTTTGTATCGTGTTACCACAGAGGCGCTCTCAAAGACGCTATTCCCACTAGGTGATTATCTCAAGCAAGAAGTCCGTGAAATGGCCGATCAGCGGAATCTCTGGACAGCACAGAAAAAAGAAAGCATGGGTGTCTGTTTCGTGGGGAATGTTGGTATGCTTGAATTCTTAAGTCAATATGTCACAACTCGTCCTGGCGATATTATCGAAAAAGAAACAGGTAAAAAAGTCGGCAATCATGATGGTGCAATCTACTACACAATTGGTCAGCGCCACGGTCTTGATCTTGGCGGTGGTTTGCCGTATTACGTCGTCGGCAAAGATATGGACAAAAACGAGGTCTACGTTTCACGCAACCTGCAAGATACCGAGCTTGTACGTAACGAGATTACACTTACAAATGTCCACTGGATTACCGATGCGCCAAATGGCGAGATTGAGGCGCGCATTCGTCATCGCGGTCAGCTAATCTCAGCTCGGCTGGACGGCGATAGGCTGCAACTTGAACGACCAGAACGCGCAATCACCCCTGGCCAATCTGTCGTCGTGTATCGTGGCGAGGAATGTCTCGGTGGTGGCATCGTTTCGCCAACAAACTAGATAATGCCATCAGGCGAAGCTCGAGGCAATGGGTATGCTATGGTATAATTACCCCTATGAACACACAAGAAATTCGTAATGCCTATCTGAGGTTCTTCGAGGAGCGAGGCCATAAAGTTATCACTCGTGCTCCGCTCGTACTCCTGAACGACCCAACAACTCTTTTTACTGGCAGTGGTATGCAGCCGATGATTCCGTACTTGCTTGGGCAAGCGCACCCAGATGGTATGCGAATAACCGATAGCCAAACCTGTCTCCGCGCACAGGATATTGATGATATCGGCGACAATCGTCATACGACATTTTTTGAAATGCTCGGCAACTGGAGCATGGGCGACTACTTCAAAGAGCAGCAGATCGAATGGATGTTTGAATTTCTGTCAGATGTTGTCGGACTTGATATGAGTAAGGTATACGTAACGTGCTTTATGGGCGACGAGCGCTACGGAATTCCAAAAGATACCGAAGCGGCCAATGTGTGGGCGAAATTATTCGCGGCCAAGGGCATATCGAATGGCCAGGCCGATATCGGGTCGGAAGAGACAGGCTATGCTCGAGGCACTCATGATGGCGAGCGAATTTTCTATTACGACGGAAGCAAGAACTGGTGGAACCGTGGTAAAACTGGCCCCGACACAACGCCGATTGGTGACCCATGTGGCCCAGATAGTGAAATGTTCTACGACTTTGGTACGCCTCATAATCCTGAATTCGGTGAATTTTGTCACCCAAACTGTGACTGTGGCCGCTTTATGGAAATTGGCAACAATGTCTTTATGGCATACAAGAAAGTTGGCGATGGTCAGTTTGAAGAGCTTGAGAATAAAAACGTTGACCACGGTTCCGGCCTGGAACGTATTGCTGCAGCCAAACTTAACAGTCCTGATGTATTCAAAATTAGCCTAATGCTCCCCATCGTCCAAAAGCTCGAAAAACTTAGCGGGAAAAACTACGATAGCCACACCGAAAGTATGCGGGTTATCGCCGATCACCTTCGTGCGGCAACATTCCTTGCAGTTGACGGTTGTACGCCAAGCAACAAAGAACAGGGCTATGTCATGCGCCGACTGTTGCGCCGTGCGATTCGCTTTAGTTTTGATCTTGGTATCGAGCAAAACTTCTTACAAGAGATTGTCCCAGTAATTGCCGATCTCTACGTCAATGACTTCCCAGAGGTAAAAGAACATCGTGATGCGGTTATCGCCGTACTCGTGAAAGAAGAAAAAGCATTTCGTCAAACGCTTCGCAAGGGTCTTAAAGAACTCGAAAAGTTTAAGAACCAGACAATTGCCGGTGAACAGCTATTTACACTCTATGACACCTACGGTTTCCCGGTAGAACTTTCAACTGAAGAAGCCTTCAAGCAAAGTATCACAGTATCTCCCTCGTGGCGCGAGGAGTTCGACACTAAAATGGAAGAACAACGTAACCGTAGTCGCACTGCAACCAAGGGTGAGTTCAAGGGTGGTCTTGGCGGGCAAGACTTAATCCACAAAAAGTATCACACTGCGACACATCTTTTACAGTCTGCACTCCGTGAAATTTTCGGTTCAGAGCTTCGTCAGCACGGTAGCAACATCACCGAAGAACGCCTCCGCTTCGATTTCAATATCGATCGCAAAATGACCCCTGAAGAAATTGCTCGTGCCGAAGAACTCGTGAACGGCTGGATCGCCGAAGACCTTCCTGTGTCATTTAAGCAGTATCCAACCCAGGTGGCACTTGATATGGGCGCCATCGGGCCATTTGGTGAACGCTATGGCGAAGAAGTAAAGGTATATCAGATGGGCGAAGGCAATCACGTTGCTTCGCTCGAAATCTGTGGCGGCCCGCACGTTGATCATACCGGTCAACTCGCTGAGGGCGGCAAGAAATTTAAGATCACTAAGGAAGAAGCTTCAAGCGCGGGTATTCGCCGCATTAAAGCCGTACTTGTATAGACTAGAGGTATTCCACGAGATATTCTCGCTATTCTGACGAGTCTACCTTCTACTATGTAGCGCCGAAATTTTCGGTTTCTAGGAGGCAAAATAATAAAGTTAAAATCTTTCTCTATAGAATTCTTGGGAAGCATGACATGCTTGGACCCGTACTAATATGTGCCATAGAATCCAAGGTCGGCCATGGTGATACGCTCCTATGGCCAGCCAGCCCCCACCCAAGAGTCGGGCGGGACTCTACAACTCAGTTGCAAATGTAATTGTATATATTCTTATCTCGTGGTGAAACGGTTAGATTATCGTTTTGCATTTTTAAAAAGTGCTATAATAAACAATGATTATGGTTTTTGATAAAATTCTTAATAAATCAAAAGAATCACAGTTAGACTATCTTGTCGGGCTTGATATTGGTACTGAGTATGTGAAGGCGCTAATTGCTCAAGTCTCTGGTGATCAGCTTGAAATTATTGGTGTTGGTAAGTCACACCAGGAACTTGGTGACATGCACGCTGGTGCGATTGCTGACATCGCCGGTGTTGTACGTAACTGCGAAGAAGCACTAGCTCATGCCGAAGAAGCGGCCGGCTTGCAGGCAAAGCGCTGCGTAATTGGTATTGCTGGCGAACTGGTAAAAGGCGTAACGAATACAATCCGCTACCGCCGACCGCAGCCAGACCGTCCGCTCGACGAAAACGAGATGGAATTCATTATCGAAAAAGTCCAAGATCGTGCCGCTACAAAAGCGCAGAAGCAGATCGCGCTTGAAACGGGCAACGATGACGTCGAAGTAAAGCTTGTGAATTCTGCGCTTGTCAGCATTCACATTGATGGATACAAAGTGAGCAACCCTATCGGCTTCCAAGGCAAAGACGTAGCAGTACAGATTTACACCGCCTTTGCACCGATGGTACATATCGGCGCACTCGAAAAGGTTGCCGACGAGCTTGACCTCGAGCTTGTGGCGGTTGCTGCGGAGCCATTTGCGGTAAGCCGTAGTGTACTCGGTACCGATGTTGATAGCGCCTTTACGGCAATCTTAGCTGACGTCGGTGGCGGTACTACCGATATTGCCGTCGTGAATGATGGTGGCGTTGAAGGTACGAAAATGTTTGGTATCGGCGGACGCAGCTTTACAAATACCATTGCGACCGAGCTTGAAATTCCTTACGAACAGGCCGAGAAGCTCAAGGTAAATGTAGGCGACGACAAAGTGAAAGCTTCGGTTAAAAAAGACGTTGCGAAGGCGGTCGATAAAACACTTGATGTTTGGCTTGCGGGCGTTGAGCTGGCGCTGAGCGAATTTGATTCTGTTGATCACCTCCCGTCTCGAATATTACTTTGTGGTGGCGGTGCGAGTCTTGAGCAACTTATGACAGCGCTTGAACAGCGAGAATGGTATAAAGACCTTCCGTTCACTAAGAAGCCCTCGGTGCATCATATTAAGCCAACTGATGTCGTCGGCATGTCAGATATTACCGGTGAAGCAAATGACCATACCTTTATTACAGCGATGGGATTGCTACGCGTCGGATATGATACAATAATTGGGATAAGCGAAACGGGTTCATTGCGCGATAAGCTCAATCGAATGCTTCGTATTTAACTGAGGTAGCATGCAAAAAGACGTTATCTATATCGATACCGAAGACGACATCACCGCCATCATCGGCAAGGTGCGCGCAAGTGATCGCAAAATTGTTGCACTCGTTCCACCAAAACGGATTGGCGCTATTCAGAGCGCGGTAAACCTAAAGCTCGTACAGCGGGCAGCAGATCAAGCAGGCAAGCATCTCGTACTTATTTCGAATAACGCGGCGCTTACGGCGCTTGCGGGTAGCGCAAAGATTCCTGTCGCGAAAAACCTTCAGAGTAAACCTGAAATTGCTGAAATCCCAGCGATTGATATTGACGATGGTGAAGATGTAATTGACGGTAGTGATGTACTCGCTACACCAAGTGGGCCCGGCAAACCAAACCTCGATGATGCAACTGCTGCAACAGGTGATGATTTAGGGCAGGGTATGGATGCAAAGGCGCCAGTGCGACCTATCAGAGCCACTCCGGCCGTCCCGCGAACTACAGGTGGACGCGGAATAAAAATCCCGAACTTCGATAAATTTCGCAAGAAACTATTTTTAATTGTCGCTGCAGTTGTACTGCTTATTGGCTTCTTAATCTGGGCGATTGTATTTGCACCCGCTGCTAAAATTACGATTACCGCGCGCACATCAGATAGCTCGCTCAATACACTTATCAAAATGGGCGATAGTATCACAACAAGCTTGCGCGATGGCACAGTAAAATCCTTAACGAAGACAGCCAAGAAAGATGTATCAGTGTCATTTACTGCAACAGGCACTAAAAACGTAGGCGACAAAGCTTCGGGTAGTGTTGTAATGCAGGCCTGTGTAGCTGGACTGAGTACGCCATCAAGCGTACCTGCGGGCACTACGCTTACGGCAAACAGCAATGAATACACAACTGGATCAGCGGCATCATTTGCTTATGATCATGTCGGTAATGGCTGTATTGTTTATAAATCTGGCAGTGTTCCGATTACTGCAAGTGCAAGCGGTGTGGCATATAACACGTCTGGTAGTTTCACTGTTGCTGGCGGTAGTGTAACGGCGCAAGGATCTGCAAGCGGTGGTACAGACAAAACCGTTCAGGTTGTTCAGCAAAGCGACGTTGACACGGTTTCGAACAATATTCTCAGTAGCTCAGATAACGACACCGCAAAGAAGTCTCTTCAAGACGCTTTTGGCAGTGATTATGTCGTGATTGACAGTAGTTTTAAGAGTGACACGAGTGCAGTCAAGCCAAGCCCAGCGGTTGGCACCGAAGCGGACAGCGGCAAGGGTGCTCTCGTGGGGAGCGTAACATTCTCAATGGCGGCGATACCTAAGAAAGAACTCGGTACATTCCTCGATGCATACTTCGCACAGCAGATTGACGGTCAAAACAACCAGAAGGTATACGACAATGGCCTAAAGAGTGTATCATTTACCAATGTAAATGCGGTGGAGAGCGGTTTTACCGCGAACATTACCACCAACGGTAAGATTGGCCCGAAAATTGATGATAAGGCGCTTCAGGAATACGCAAAGGGTAGGCGAATCGGCGAAATCCAGAGTTACGTCCAGAATATTAATGGCGTCGAAAACGTTGATATCAAGTTCTCTCCATTCTGGGTAAACTCTGCACCCAATAACGTGAACAAAATCCACGTTGAGTTTAAGGTGAATGGCTAAACAAAACTTCCTTGCGCTTGATGTTGGCGAGCGGCGCATAGGGGTTGCTATTGCCGATAGCTCTATTAAAATCGCTATCGCCTACGAAACGATTATCGTCGACGGCAATGAGCTCAAGCGTATTGCTGAGATTATCTCATATGAAAACATTGACATTGTCGTGATTGGCTATCCGCGTAACCAATCCGGCGAGCCAACAAAACAGACCGAATATGTTGAAGCGTTTGCTGAGTTACTCGTTGACATCGCACCAGAAATTGTGTTTCAAGATGAGTCACTCACGAGTGTAAAAGCAGAAGAGACCCTCAAGCGCCAGGGGAAGCCGTTCGAAAAGGGCGACATTGATGCCCTTGCCGCAAGCTTTATTCTAGAAGATTATCTGGAGCAACATTGATGGATGGCTTCAAGCGACCATCACAGCAGGCACCTCGTCCCCTGCGCCCAGTTGCACCACAATCTTCGCCGAATCTACAATCTCAACAGACTCCGATGCAACCGCAGCCTGTTGTATTGCAGTCGCAAGCGGTATCTGGCGCAACCAATCCTTCGGTAGCACAGCCGCCTGCAAAATCTACAGAGAATAAATCACTTTCACTAGCAAAAAAACACCGTTGGATGTGGTGGATAGCGGGGATCATCATATTTTCAATCGTTGTGGCTGCCATCGGATATCTCTGGTATGTCAATGCACTCACCCCCGTTAATGCAAAGGATAGAACAGTTCAGCAGGTGCAAATCAATGAGGGCAGCTCATTTGGCTTCGTCAGTGGTCGCCTTGAAGAACGCAAATTGATTCGCAGCTCGCTCGCATTACAGATATATGCATATCTCCATCATGAAGCGGGCAATCTCAAGCAAGGCTCTTGTAACCTGACGCCGAGTGAATCATCTAGGGAAATCCTAAAAAAACTCACAGGGGGATGCCACGATTTCAAATTAGTGACATTTTACCCAGGCGCCACGATTGAAAAATCAAAAAATCTCAAAGAAGGTGAAAAAGATTTCTCAGTTCGGGGAAGTCTCGAAGCGGCAGGATTTAGCGACTTGGATATCACAGCGGCTCTTGACGCCACGTACGATAGCCCCCTCTTTGCTGACAAGCCTACAAGCGCTTCGCTTGAAGGATATATATATGGTGATACATATTATATCAATGCCGATTCTGGCCCAGCAGAGGCGCTAAAGGATTCATTTAACGAGATGGAGAAGGTTGTCGAGAAGAATAACCTGGTCACAGGCTATAGGGCGCACGGGTTGACCCTATACCAAGGCATCACACTTGCATCAATCATTCAGCGCGAGCTGAGCTGTGATAACCTTGACGAAACCAAACAAACCATATGTTACGAAAATCAGCAAAAGGTGGCACAGGTATTTTATAGCCGTCTTGCCCAGGGTATAACGCTAGGCTCGGATGTCACATTTATCTATGCAGCCGGACTTACAGGTGCTGCACCAACGCCAAGCCTCGATTCGCCGTACAACACACGTCTCTATAAAGGGCTTCCACCAGGGCCAATTGCTTCGCCAAGCGAATATGCATTAAAGGCGGCGGCAAATCCGGCTTCGACTGATTATCTGTACTTTATTGCTGGGGATGAAGGCGGAGGTGCGATGTATTTTAGTAAGACCGAGGCTGAACACGAACAGAACATCAAAGATCATTGTCAAGTGCTTTGTGGAACTGTTTAACAATTCATTAACAGGGGTAGATGCCTTGATTTGCTTGACCAAATATGGGCTATTTGGTACGCTAGTATAAGCACATTGCCGCTCGGGTTAGCGTAGACTAACAGCAAGTGGGAACATCAAAACGTTGCAATGGTGCCTACCTTTAAATGTCGTTACGGACGCCGAATAGCTAAATATTTAATATTAATTAATAATATCGGTCGACACGAGCGCTCCTGTCTCGTCTTTGCGAGAGAAAGACAGAGTGAGGTAGAAAGGATCTAGTAATAGATCTCTAAGGAGAAAGATTATTCGTAATCAATCTGTTGACATGACAGTTCGTCGGTCATCTTTACGCGAATCTTCTAGCGCTCAGCAGGCTGCAAAGTCGAGTCGGGCGCGAGGCTCTATTTCAGGCACTACCATTGCCACCTATCTTGGCATTTTCTTGTTAATTATCTCGATGATTGCTCTGGCGTACCATCCACCAGTTAGCCAAAAGGCTCTTGCCGATGCTTCAAATGGTGCATCAACACAGCAAAACCAGACACAGACAACACAAAATGTCTCTGTTGACCAACTTGTGGCAACCAATCTTGCATCATCGCTTGCTGAAAGCACAGATATGCCTATTAGTAATAACGTTGCCAATCTTTCGCAGACGTTATCTGTAGAGAGCGTTTTGGCGCAGAGTGACTCTAATGTTATTAGTAAGCCACAGATTATCCAGCCAACAGCTAATGGTCGCACGCTACAATACTATGTAGCGGGTGCAGGCGATACTGTTCCATCGGTTGCTGCTAAATACGGCATTTCTGCCCAGACAATCGAATGGGGCAATAATCTTACTTCAGAAGCGCTAACACCTGGCCAAAAACTGACGATCTTGCCTACTGATGGCGTACTTTATACCGTTAAATCAGACGACACCCTCGATAGTATTGTCGCTAAGTACGGCGCCGACCGTTCGAGCATCGTCGCCTTTAATGATCTTGAGCTAACAGGTAACCCGGCAGTGGGTACACAGCTTATTCTACCCGGCGCGGTACTTCCAAACAATGAGCGCCCTGGGTATGTAACTCCAGTAACAGGCGGAGGGGGCGGTAATTATAGCGGTGGCTATGGTAACGCATACCTAGCAAAGGCTTCGGTTGGTAACCGGTACGCATGGGGCAACTGTACGTGGTATGCCTACGAGCGACGTCTGGAGCTCGGTATGCCAGTGGGCAGCTTCTGGGGTAACGCAAGCTCATGGGCTTCATATGCACGTCAGGCCGGCTATCTTGTCGACGGTAATCCTACGCCTGGCGCAGTAATGCAGAATGGTGGAGGCTATGGTCACGTTGCGATCGTGGAATCAGTTAACCCAGGTGTTTCAGTGACGATTAGCGAAATGAACGGATACCGATTCGGTGGTGGATTCGCCCGCGTTGGCCACGGTGATATTCCGTGGAGCGAAGCAATAAGTGGTTACTACAATTACATCCACTAAACCCTAATTCCTAACATAAATAAAACGCCCCGGCTAGCAAAAAAAAGGGGGGTACTCTGGTAGGGGGGGTATAACACGATGTCACCTCAGGGATGTCCGTAGGCAGCTATCCTATTTGAGCTCTGTGTGCTATAATTAAGTAATATGTTTGTAGATACTGCAACCGTAACCGTACAAGCTGGTAAGGGCGGCGATGGAGCTGTTAGTTTTCGTCATGAAATTTATGTCGATAAGGGCGGTCCAGATGGCGGGGATGGTGGTAAGGGCGGCGATGTTATTTTTCTTGCAACCGAGCAGTTAAACACGCTGCTTAGCTTTCGTTACCAGCCACGTTTGATCGCAAACAATGGTATAAACGGCGGCGGCACGAGAAAAGCCGGTCGTATGGGCAAACCGCTAATCGTGAAGGTTCCGGTCGGTACGTTGGTGCGCCGTAAAGGCGAAGTAGTCGCTGATCTTGTAAAACCGGGCCAAGAAGTAGTTATCGCAAAGGGTGGTGACGGCGGATTTGGCAATGCACACTTTAAATCCAGCGTACGCCAGACGCCCCGCATCGCAGAGCTCGGAGAGATGGGTGAGTCGTTTGAGGCTGAGCTCGAGCTAAAGCTTTTGGCGGATGTCGGGCTTGTGGGATTTCCAAATGCAGGCAAGTCAACATTCCTATCGGTTGTGACAAATGCACGGCCCGAGATCGCTGACTATGCATTTACTACACTTACGCCAAACCTTGGTGTTGCGGACATCGACGATGGCCATCTTCTCATCGCTGACATTCCAGGACTAATCGAAGGTGCAAGTGAGGGTAAAGGGCTTGGCGACAAGTTCCTCCGTCATGTAGAGCGTACAGCAGTGCTACTTCATCTTATTGATGCCTACAGTGAAGATATCGCTGGAAGCTATATGGCAATTCGCCGTGAGCTTGAAACATATAGTACGCAGTTAATCAACCGCCCAGAAATTGTTGCGCTTACAAAGTGCGATGGTTTAGACGACGATATTATTGAAATGCAGAAGCAGTCACTGAGGGTAGTAATGCCTGTAAATAGCGAAATCTACGCTATCTCTTCCTCGGCGCATCAAGGGCTTACTGAGCTCCTTCGTGGATTACGCCGTGAAGTTATCGCAGTTCGTGCGTTGGCGCCTGATAATGAAGAATTGGACGAAACGCCGGTAATTACGCTGGGTGCCGAGTCGTTATCTGACCACTGGGAAGTAACTTTTGATGAAGTGAATGCCATATATCATATACACGGTGAAAAGATTGAGAAGTTCGCACGCCGTACGAACTATGAGCTATACGAGAACGTTAATCGTTTGCGTGATATTATGCGCCGTCTCGGCATTACCCATGAACTTGCACGTATGGGTGCAAGTGGCATGAGTATGGTACAGGTCGGTGACTCGACACCGTTCAGTCTGACAGAGCAATAGCTTTGTCGCATGACGGACTCATTATTATGCCCGGTAGCGTCCTAGTGAGACAGGGGGGGTAGAAATGCACGTTGCTTTATATCCGTGGTTATTCTGGGGTTCACTATCGGTGTTTCTCCCCTAGGGAGAAAGACGACATAGTGATTCGACCTTTGCTTTTTATTGCTTTTATTGTAAATAGTATTGACTTTTATAAATGGAAGTGTTATTATGAAAAACGAACTTTACGTGAGGTGCATAACCCGTAAAGATCCTTAAAAAGTTGGATAGAAGATAACGCTAATGTGCTACGTAGCGGCTGCTTATATATCAAGTATCAAGATTGGTATGTAAACAGCCTCTACGATAGCCACATGGCGGGCTTTTGTAAGGCGGTCCCGGCCACGACACTGGCCACCCAGTTGATGACCCGGCGAAGGGACATCTCACGTTGCGTTACCCGGTAGGTTTCACCTAAGGGGCCTTGCCCTCCACCTTCCCGAGCTTTAGCTGGCTCCTGTCGGGCCGAGCGACGGCCCGACAGACCGAGTCGGCAACCTATGACACGAAAGGTGCTCAAGTGCATCCACCGTAGACTTAGACTTAGCCTTCACCTTCACGTTCTACCCCTAGGATGTTCTGTACTCACAACGGCACGCGACGAAGCGGCCAGTGATCACACTTCGATTCGATCAAGGAGAGCTCATGAACCGAAGACTCGAGGGCTGAACAAGCCCTCACTGCCGTCGACGCACCGGACCCGAGGGCCCGTCGGTCCCAGTTTGCATCCGCGCAGACCGCGGCACCGTCGACGGGCACCACCCGCCTGACCGCGGGCCAAGCACATGCTTGATCCCCCGCGGCGCCGCCGGCCCCCGCGTTCACGACGCGGTGTCACGCCGCCGGCCGAGTCGACCCCCCTTCGGGGGGCCGGCTCCGGCCGGCGGCGGACATGGTATCTTCTATCCAGCTGAATACCACTTTGTTGATACGCGCCATCTGGCGTGTTTTTTGTTATGCTATAGGTATATGTCGAATACTTTTTTCTTTTACGACCTAGAGACAAGTGGTCTCGATGCGCGAAGCGACCGAATTATGCAGTTTGCAGGGCGCCGGACCGATATGGATTTTAACCCTATTGGTGAACCGTACAATATTTTAATTGCATTGAACGACGACACAATTCCGAGCCCCGAGGCTCTCTTAGTAACGGGCATTTCACCCCAGAAAACTATTGATGAAGGATATACCGAAGCACAGTTTGTAAAGATTTTAAACGAAGAGGTATTCACACCCGATACAATTACGGTCGGGTTTAATAACGTACGGTTTGATGATGAATTCATGCGCCATTTGTTCTGGCGCAATTTTTATGATCCGTACGAGTGGACGTATAAAGATGGTCGCTCGCGCTGGGATTTGCTCGATGTCGTACGCATGACCCGGGCCCTCCGCCCAGAGGGTATCGAATGGCCAGTGGATGCTGACGGCAAGCCAACAAATAGGTTGGAGCTCATTACGAAAGCGAACGGTATCGCACACCAAAATGCGCACGACGCACTCAGTGACGTAGATGCATTAATTGATGTAACGAAACTGATTGCTAGTGCTCAGCCACAATTACTACAGTATCTACTGAAGATACGAGGTAAAAAGGAAGTTCAGCAAATCGTTAACCTTGATGATAAAAAGCCCTTCATATATACAAGCGGCCGTTACGATAGTGCATGGAACAAAACGACAGTGGCATTCCCGATTGCACCAGCGCCAAACGGCAATACACTAGTATTTGATTTACGCTACGATCCTCAAGCCTTCGTATCTATGACCGAGAACGATCTTGCAAAAATTGTATTTGCAACGTGGGAAGAGCGCAAAAAAGAGGGTTTTGTTGCGCTGCCGGCAAAAATACTACAGTATAATCGTTGTCCAGCTGTGGCGCCACTTGGTGTTCTTGAGCAAGGTGATGGTTGGCAAAAGATAGGACTTGATAATGAGGTGGTTGCGAACCATATGAAAGTATTACTTGCGCATCCTGAATTTGCCGAGAAGCTACGCGGCATCTTTGAGCGTAAGCGCGAATTTGCGCCAAGTACTGATCCGGAGACACAATTATATGACGGATTCTTGAATGATCGTGACCGCTTACGAGTCGAGACAGTGCGTAATGCTACCGAACGTGAGCTTGCAGATTTCCACCCTGAATTTGTCGACGAGCGACTTGCGCCGCTACTGTTACACTATAAAGCTCGCAACTATCCCAAAACACTCTCTAGTAGCGAGATGGGCACCTGGGAACAATGGAGAAGTGAACGCTTGCATAAGCAACTGCCAAAAGTATTGAAATCATTGCAGCGTCTCAGTACTGATGCCAACGAGAACCATCAATACATATTGCAAGAAGTTCAACTTTGGATCGAATCGGTATTACCGGCAGAAGATAGCTAGATACTGGTAAAGCGGCGGCGCGGCAACTGGCGTCTATGCTGCTTTGCACTGCGATCAACGCGAGCTTTACCGAGCGTACCTTCGAGATAGAGGGTAATGATGGTTGCAATGGCAAGGCAATAAACGGCTATCATAGCCCATGACGGTAAGACGATCAAGGTACCAGGAACAACTCCTGCGACGAGCAGATTAATCAGCAACGACGTGAACTTGCCTTGGGTAATCGCAAGCACTGCCACGAAACTAATTAGTGGGGGAACAAAATCTTTTTTCATCAATACCAACCTTCGCTTAGTACCATCATAAACTATATATGACGTATCGGCAACATTATTCTTAAGCATATGCGATATGACATATAAAAATAAGCGTAAGCATATGGAAAAAATTAAGATTTTAGTGTATAATTAGCTCGATGTCGGAAATGATTCGAGTAAAAGGCGCGCGAGAGCACAACCTCAAGAATATTGATATTGAGATTCCTCGTGACAAATTAGTTGTAGTAACAGGGCTATCTGGTAGCGGAAAGTCTTCGCTTGTTTTTGATACTATTTACGCTGAAGGCCAGCGACGCTACGTAGAGAGCTTATCGAGCTATGCGCGGCAATTCTTAGGGATTATGGATAAGCCAGATGTCGATAGTATCGATGGTCTGAGTCCAGCAATCTCTATTGATCAAAAATCAACAAGCCGCAACCCACGCAGTACCGTTGCGACGGTGACGGAAATTTACGACTATATGCGCTTACTCTATGCGCGAATCGGTGTGCCACACTGTCCAGTTTGCGGTAAGCCAGTACATCGCCGCACCGCACAGGCGATTATTGATGAAATTATGCGCTTGCCCGAAGGCACGAAAGTAATGGTACTTGCGCCGGTCGTGAATCAGAAAAAAGGTGAATTTGCACACGTCCCAGAGCAATACATGCGTACTGGATTCGCGCGTGCCCGTGTCGACGGTGTAATTTACGCACTTGATGAATTCCCAGAGCTCCAAAAAAGCTACAAACACGATATCGAAATTGTCGTCGATCGTCTAATCGTTCGCCCCGATGCAGCCACTCGTGTGACTCAATCTGTCGAACAGTCACTTGAGATCGCTGGCGGTGTCGTGCAGTTACTTGACGCCGATAGCAATGAAATTCACACATACAGTCAGCGCTACGCGTGTGTCGACCATCCGGGTGAGGACATACCAGAGCTCGAACCACGTCTCTTTAGCTTTAATGCACCACAAGGCGCCTGCCCAGTATGTACTGGCCTTGGGAGTCGTCTTGAAGTCGATCCTGATCTCGTATTTAATCCCAACCTTACTATTGCAGAAGGCGCAATTCGCCCATATAACCGCGTAACGAGTGACGCGTGGTATATGAAGCGTTTGAGTGCCGTTGCAGATACGCATGGATTTAGTTTGCAGGTGCCGGTGAAAGACTTAAAGCCTGAAGATTTGCAGAAAGTGCTCTATGGTACGGGCAATGAAAAATATCGTATCGAGCTACAGGGCGGCGGCCGTTACTATGATTCAACCTACGAAGGTGTAATTCCAAACCTCGAGCGACGCCATACGGAAACCGATAGCGAATTTATGCGTAAAGACATCGAGCGCTTTATGCGTGAGCGTGAGTGTACGGCATGTCATGGCGCTCGTTTGAAGCCTGTAGTACTCGCTGTAACGGTGCATGGTTTATCAATCATGGACATCTGTAATCTTGGTGTCGACGATGCAATTGAGCTCTTTAATGGCTTGAAGTTCGACGAAAGCGAAATGACAATTGCGAAGCTCGTGCTAAAGGAGATTATGGCCCGCCTTGGCTTTATGAGTAATGTCGGCCTCAGCTATCTTGAGCTCTCACGCGCAGCGAACACATTGAGCGGTGGTGAAGCGCAGCGTATCCGTCTTGCGACCCAGATCGGCTCTGGTCTACAAGGTGTGCTATATGTGCTCGACGAACCATCGATCGGCCTTCATCAGCGTGATAATGACAAATTGATTGAGACATTGAAGCACCTCCGGGATCTTGGTAACTCGGTGTTGGTCGTTGAACATGACGAAGATACTATTGCACAAGCGGATTTCTTAGTTGATGTAGGTCCTGGCGCTGGTGTACACGGCGGTATGATTGTTGCTGCTGGTAGCCCGAGTGAAGTTGCAAAGAACCCCGACAGCATTACCGGTCGTTACTTAGTAGGAACCGAAAAAATCGCCGTACCGAAAAAACGTCGGGCAATTGATCGTGATCGTAAACTTTTGGTCCGTGGTGCCAAAGAAAACAACCTCAAGAACATCGACGCCGCGTTTCCACTTGGCGTAATGACGCTTGTAACGGGTGTGAGCGGTAGTGGCAAGTCAACGTTAGTGAATGATATCTTAGCGAAAGAACTTGCCGCTCGCTTGCACCGTGCCCAAGAAGTGCCAGGCACACATGATAATATCGAGGGCATTAACCAGCTCGATAAAGCAATCATTATCGACCAGTCGGCGATTGGCCGTACGCCGCGATCTAACCCAGCAACGTACACCGGTGTGTTTACGCCAATCCGTGAACTATTCGCTGGCACGCCAGAAGCAAACATCCGCGGCTATAAAGCGGGGCGCTTTAGCTTTAATGTAAAGGGTGGGCGCTGCGAGAATTGCCAGGGTGATGGGGTAATTAAGATTGAAATGCACTTCTTGCCTGATGTGTATATCCAATGTCCTGAATGTCATGGTAAGCGCTATAACCGTGAAGCACTAGAAATTAAGTACAAGGGCAAAACAATCAGTGACATACTTGAAATGACGGTTGCAGAGGCTGCTGAATTCTTCGAGAATGTTCCCGCGATCTACCGTAAACTCGCAACCATCAACGAAGTAGGGCTTGGCTACATTAAACTTGGTCAGCCCGCAACTACCTTTAGTGGTGGTGAAGCGCAGCGTATCAAACTCGCGAGTGAATTGAGCCGACGAAGTACCGGTAAGACGCTTTACATCCTCGATGAGCCAACTACGGGATTACATACCGCCGACGTAAAGAAGCTGCTTGAGATCTTGCAACGCCTTGTGGAAGGTGGTAACAGTATGGTAATCATCGAGCACAACCTCGAGGTGATCAAATGTGCCGACTGGATCATTGACCTCGGCCCAGAAGGCGGTCAGGGCGGCGGTATGATTATTGCCGAGGGCACACCTGAGGATATCGCAAAAGCCAAGGGTAGCTTTACGGGTAAGTATCTCAAAGACGTCCTCGCAAAGTAAATAGTACAATCTAAAAGAATTACTCGCCGTTATTTGCGGCGAGTAATTCTTTTTTTAATATGGTGCGTAATCTTTGCTCTGGTTTCAGGCTCTTTTAACACATGAGCCAGCCCAGGCAGAAGTGATAAGAAAATAATGAGCAGGGCAGCAATTTCAATGTTGATACCGAGCTTTTGAATGACGGCTCCGGCAAAGTATCCAAGGAACGTAAAGCCACATGTCCATATGAGTGCGCCTATCAGGTTAAATGTAACGAATGTCTTATAGGGCATACGGCTGATCCCGGCGACGACAGGCGAGAAGGCACGAACAATCGGCACGAACATTGCCATTACAATCGCCTTAGAGCCATTGTCTTCGTAGAACTTCTCAGCCTGCTGGAGGTACTCTTGGCGGAAGAATCGGCTATCGGGGCGACGGAAAAGACGCCTGCCTACTTTGCGACCAACGTAGTAGCCAGTACTGTTGCCGACAACTGCTGCCCCGAAGAGCAATGCGGCGAATATAACAATATTGATATGAAAAATGCCTTGGTTGACGAGTGTCCCGGCAATAAAAAGCAGGCTGTCACCGGGCAAGAAGAATCCAGCCATGAGCCCTGATTCAGCAAAAATAACTAAGATAACAGCAAGCGGGCCTAGATTGGTAATTGCGTGTAATAAGTTCTCCATTACTTTGATTGTAGCATACTACTGTTTGCTTGAGCATTTTGATACGTGGTATAGTAGTAAGTGCAAATATCACACCTCCGCACAGGTATCTAACGAAAGGAAGAGAGAAATGGGAGAGAAGATAAGTCTTAGTATTAGTGAGCGTACCGTTCACGGTAAGAAAGTTCGAAGTCTACGCGCCAAGGGCATTACACCGGGCGTTGTGTATGGTCACGGTATAGAACCTATGCCAATTCAAGCTGATACTGGCGAGGTTCGGCGAGTTGTAGCGCAGGCGGGCAAACATACGCCGGTACACCTAACAGGGGCGAAACGACGTATTGCATTGATTAAAGATATTGAGTTTGATGCCACGAAACATGGTGTAGTTCGTCATGTTTCGTTCCACGCGGTAAACGCAGATGAGCCAGTACATGCTGAGGTCCCGGTACACTTGCTTGGTATCGGTGAAAGCGAAGCTGAAAAAGCAGGATTTGTCGTTTTGCAGGCAATAGATAAAGCCGAAGTCAGAGCACTTCCAGCAGACTTACCCGAAGCGCTTGAAGTAGATATCACCACTCTTGCGACTGTGGGTGATCGTGTCACGCTCGGTGACATTAAGCTGCCAAGCGGTGTAGAGCTCGTCGAGCATGACACCGGTCGTCATGACGATGATGAAGAGGAAGAAAAGCCTTCAATCACCGACCTAGTCGTTGCGAACGTGTACGAGCCCGCTGCGCTTGAGGCGGCTAACGAAGCGGCCGCAGGCGAGGGCATTAATGAAGAGCAAGTGGCTATAGAAGGTGAACAAGAAACAGGCGCCGAAACGAAGGAATCGTAGGCAGATACATCAAAAATACCGCACCGTATATACGGGTGCGGTATTTTTTAGTACTCGCTATCGTCATAGGTATATTCTTGGGCATGGTAGTGTATGCCCTGATCATATAACTTGACGAAATCGCGGGCGCTTTCAAAGATTTTATCCTGCGCAATAAGCTCTTCTTGCGTCATCCAGAAGTTCCTTCCCCCCTCAAATGCTTCCATCATCTCACCACTTACATTGTTACAGTACATAATGACGAAGATTTTATCTTCAAGTAAACTGCCGTCCAATTTACGATAATCGCGTTTATGAAAGATATGACTGAAAGTGAATTTGCCAATAAGCCCTGTCTCTTCTTGCAGCTCGCGAGCAGCCGCCTCTTCAAAACTTTCACCCCATCGAACTTTGCCGCCAAGGCGACCATAGAATCCATAGTATGGCTGCTTAAGGCGTTGCTGTACAATAAACTCGCGGCGATTGCCCTGCTGTCGTTCTACAATCAATGCGACCGATACTTTTGGCTGCTTCTCGATCTCATTTTCGTCAGTATCCATGCGATTAGCATATTCTTTACCATGCGACGTAAGCATGTAGCCGCTATCCATTTTTTCAACCAGCCCCGCACCAATCAGCTTCTTGATATGAAATGTAAAGTGGTCGCTGCTGAGGCTAGTTGTTTTTTGAAGTTCGGCAAAATTAGCATGAGGCACGAACAAAAGTGCGCGAAGTATGCTAGTTTGAACAGTGTGAACGTCTGGTTCGTAAGTCATAGAGCTATGGTAGCACTGGCTGGCCGGGCAATCTAGTAAAGTCGACTTTACTCATCTGCCTCGATGAAGCCGCCCGACTGGTGCTTCCAAAGCGAAGCGTAGATGCCTTTCTTTTTGAGCAGTTCCTGGTGACTTCCGTCCTCAGCAATTGTACCGTGCTCAAGCACGATAATACGATCAAGTTGCGCAATGGTACTGAGACGGTGAGCGATTACAATACTAGTACGCTTCTGCATTAAGGTATTAAGTGATTCTTGAATAAGCTTCTCACTTTCGCTATCGAGTGCTGACGTCGCTTCATCAAGCACGAGAATGGGTGCGTCTTTCAATAATGCGCGGGCAATCGCTACGCGTTGGCGTTGACCTCCACTCAATTTGATGCCACGCTCACCAACCATTGTCTCAAGGCCTTCTGGAAGTTTTTGAATAAATTCCCATGCATGCGCCTGCTTAGCCGCTTGAATAATTTGCTCGCGGGTTGCATCTGGCTTGCCATAGGCGATATTATCTGCCAGTGTACGGTGGAAGAGCAACGGTTCCTGCGCAACATAGGCAATCGACTGGTGCAGGCTTTGTTGGGTAACCTCGGCAATATTCTGGCTATCAATGGTGATTAAGCCTTTGTCAATGTCACTGAATCGAAGCAGGAGTCGGGTAAGGGTTGTTTTACCTGAGCCACTATGGCCAACAAGGCCAACGCGTTCACCCGGGTTAATAGTGAGTGACAAATTATTAAAAATCCGCTCACCCTTGCCGCCGTCATGGGCGAATGTCACATCATCGAATGCAATCTCACCTTTTGTAGCATCGAGGTGCTTGGTCGTTTTGTCTTTAATATCAAACTCGAGTTTTAGTTCTTTTGTCATCGCTGACGCGTCACCCATCACGCTATTGTACTGACGCATTACATGGTTGAGTGACCAAAGGTTACGACCAACACCAAGTGTGTAAGTAAGCATCAAGTAAACAGCTCCCACCTGAATGCTGTGGTGCTCACCTGCAACAGCGGCAAAGCCCAGCGCACAAACGTAAATTACCATGATAAGGCTCGACCATACGGTACTAACTTTCAAGAATCCACGCATAGAATCAAACGAACGATCGCCCCATTCCGCAGTGTGTGCGTCCATTGAGCCTTGCTCATGGGTTGACCCACCGAATGCCTTCACCGTTGCAATGTTTGTAATAACATCAGCAATGAATCCGGTCATCTTGTTCCAGGCTTCGGTTTCACGCTCGTTCAACGTACGCATAAAACGTGAGCCAAATAAGACGCTAAGCGCGAAAACGATAGAAACAACCAAGAGAAACAGCGCATATTGCCAATAGACAAACGAAAGAATTGTTACGGCTGCAGTAATGCTTGCAAAGATTGGAAGCAAGTCCCAGATAATAGTATCCCAGAAACGCTCGAACGAGCTAAGCAACTTAGTGGTCTGACTGATGATCGAACCACCAAATCGGTTGGCGTGGAAATTAAGGCTATGGCCCAACAAATGCTTGATGACTTTTGAAGCTAGGTTACGTGCCGCAAGTACCTCAAATGACCATGTAAACCAAAGCGTGAGGCGCCATGATATCACGGTACTTGCGAGTAGCGTACCACCATAAGCAGCGATTAGTGGAATACTACCGTTGAAGGTAATTGAACCAGCCTGAAGCATATCGATAAACTTCGACAGGATGAATGGCGCGACATAGCCTTCGGTGATAACCGAAAAGAGCACGAAGAAAATTGCGAGATTACGTCGCTTTGAAAATGGTTTTGTTGTGCGCCAGAATAGCGCGAGTATGTCTTTTTGCATACGATCCTTTCTGGGAATGGGCACACCTGTAGCTCGGGGTGCTGATGATGAAAATGGGAGATTACTACGTAGAAGTATTACGCCACACGGAAGGGCACAATAATGGCAATTACATAATCTAACATTGATTGGCCTTTCCTTTAGCGGTTAACAATAAAAGCTATATTAACACGATGTTGTTATATGTGCAAGCTCTGAAGACTTAATCTTCGATAAAACCGCCCGACTGATGTTTCCAGAGAGAAGCATAGATACCTTGTTTCTTCTTGAGGAGTTCAGCGTGAGTACCATCTTCAATGATGGTACCGCGATCGAGGACAATAATGCGATCAAGCTTTGCGATAGTACTCAGACGGTGAGCGATCACAATACTCGTGCGACCTTCCATGAGTGTCTCAAGGCTCGCCTGAATGAGTTTCTCACTTTCACTATCGAGTGCCGACGTCGCTTCATCAAGCATTAGGATTGGTGCGTCCTTTAAGATAGCGCGGGCGATTGCGACGCGTTGGCGCTGGCCACCGCTAAGCTTAATGCCACGCTCACCAACAACTGTTTCAAATTGATGGGGTAATCGCTCAATGAATTCTAAGGCATGTGCCTCTGCCGCGGCATCGCGGATTGCATCCATTGTTGCGCCTGGCTTGCCATAGGCAATGTTCTCTGCAAGCGTTCGGTGGAAAAGTAGCGGCTCCTGAGCGACATAAGCGATTGATGAACGCAAGCTATGCTGAGTAATATTTGCAATATCCTGGCCATCAATACTAATCACGCCATTGGTTAAATCGTCAAAACGCAGCAGCAACTTTGTGATTGTCGTTTTGCCCGCGCCCGACACGCCGACGAGACCAACCTTTTGCCCAGCAGGAATATGCAAGTCAAGATTCGCGAGAACGTCTGTTCCCTTGGAATCGCTATATGCATAACTGACATTATCAAAGTCGATCACACCATTAGTAACCTCAAGATCCGTGCTTGACATGTCAACAACTTTTGGCGGATCAAGCAAAATTTCTGTCATCGGTGTTGCCTCGAGTAGGATTTTATCGTAGCCATTAATAAGCTCGCCAAGGGTAAAGAGTTGGGCGGCGAGACGCTGCAAATACGCAATGGTGAAGATAGCGATCGCAAGGGGCATGGCATGATGAAGTAGGAGTGTGCCAATGATTACAATCGAAGCAATCTGGAAGATCTGCATAAAGAAGATGCGCCCGGAGCCCTCGTAGCTCATAATCGTGAAATCTTTGTAATATGCGCGCTGATACTCGCGGCTAATTGCTTCTGTGCGCCCGATCTCGTAGGCTTCACCAGCGAATGTTTTAACAGTAAGGTTATTCGTAATGGTATCCGCAACAGCGCCGTTTACCTCGGAAATTAACCGTTTGCGTTCGGCGCGAATACCCTCACGCATACGACGGAACACCCGTACCTGGACAAGCAGGCCCACGATCAAGAAGAGTATAACCACCGCGAGCGTTGGCGTGTGCGCTGCAATAAGTGTAAGGCCAACGATGATATTGATAGCAAACGACATTGTGCGCAGTAAGAAGAGATCTTGAATACCAACATGACCGTTGATAAAATCGATAAACTTACCAGTAAGGCCGCCAATTTTTTGATTGCCAAAGAACTCCTGATCTTTCTCGAGTAGCGTCGCAAGGGTGCTATGTGTAAGCCGAACGCGTACGGCTGACTCATGGCGGACGGCAGTCTGAAAACCGATTAAATTGAGCGCCACGCCGACAATAACAAAGAGTCCGGCAAGTTGAAGTAACTGGTACATATGTGAAGTATCACCACTAGCATAAGTTCCAATTGCCAGCGACAAAAAGTAGGGTACGGCAGTATCAAGCGCGAGTGAGGCGAGGGGAATAGAAAACGCCATGACCCAAAAGCGTAGTGTATCTTCACGAATTTGCTGCCAATACAGTTGAATTGTTTCTTTGGCTAAAATCGCCGGGCGTTGATGTTTAGGCATTGTGCACCTCGTATCCTAGAACGGTCATTAAAAATCCTTTAGATATTAATAATAAGATTATGGTGTCGCGTGAGCGGTTGAGACCAGCATCGCGCACAAGAGGAACAGAGTTGTTCGTAGTAAATCTAGTATACTAAGGGTATGGATCGATTGCAACAGATGCGAAATTCAAAATGGTTCGACCGTTTGTACATGGTGACAGTGGTAGTAAAGGGGTTCGATGGCCTCGTTGAGCTAGTCTCCGGCCTTGTACTTTTAATAGCCCCAAATGAGCTACATAAATTACTGTCATTCTTGACGGGTGAGGCACGTGAAAGCTCTCACCAGTTTATGCACCAGTTAGCCCAATATATTGCCCATATAGATACAGATGTGGCACGGGGCGGTCTTATGGTAGTGATATTATTCTTGATGATTCACGGTGTCGTCAAATTGTCACTTGTATATGCATTATTGCGACGCATTTTATGGGCATATCCCTACGCGCTCGGTATACTAATGCTGTTTCTTATCTACCAACTATATATATGCGTTGTCCAGCCGTCAGTAAGTATGGTGCTATTTGCTGCACTTGATGCCATTATTGTATGGGTAGTATGGGGTGAGTGGCGCAAATTGGCTCGCGAAGCCGAGTAGCGCGTGCTATACTAAGCTTATGATTATTCTCCACATTGTTATTGCACTACTGAGCCTTATTTTTGCAGGCATTGCGCTCGCTCGCCCATCTGTCACACAGATTAAAATTGTCGGTGCCAGTACCATTGCAACACTTGCCACGGGTGCCGTGTTGATTGCTCAAGGCGCAAATGTACTACACCTTTGTCTGAGCGGACTACTGTTTACTTCATTAACGGTTACGGCAATGTCGTTATCGCTTCGCGCAGTGCATCGCCAGCAAGCAGTCTCGCACGTCCGCTAGATTATTTTAGGCAAAAGTGGTATAATAAATGCCAATGCAAAAAATTCTTCTCTACTACAAATTCACTCCTATTGCCGACCCAGAAGCAGTGAAATTATGGCAGAAAACACTCTGTGAATCACTTAATTTACGTGGCCGAATTTTAGTGAGCGCCCAGGGTCTCAATGGAACAGTTGGCGGCGACATCGATGGCTTAAAGGCATACATTAAAGCGACGAAACAATATCCGGGATTCAAAGGCATTGCATTTAAGTGGAGCGAGGGCAGCCGTGAAGACTTCCCGCGACTCAGCGTAAAATCTCGTCGTGAGCTCGTTGGGTTTAAGAATAGCGATGATGAGTTTGCTGTCGATGAAAACGGTGTGATTGACGGCGGCCAACATATTAAGCCAGAGCAAGTACACGAGCTTGTTGAGAAATACGGTAACGATGTCATATTCTTTGATGGGCGCAATGAGCATGAGGCAAAAATTGGCAAGTTCAAAAACGCTATCGTGCCAAATACTAACACCTCACGCGATTTTATCTCTGAACTAGAGAGTGACAAGTATGACGACATTAAAGACAAAAAAATCATCACATATTGCACAGGCGGTATACGCTGTGAAGTGATTAGTGCAATGATGAAAAGGCGCGGTTTCAGTGATGTCTACCAGATCGACGGCGGTATTGTGAAATACGGTGAGACCTACGGCGACGATGGCCTGTGGGAAGGTTCACTCCGTGTATTCGATAATCGTATGACAGTGAATTTCAGCGATCACGCCAAAACAATCGGCGAATGCAGCCATTGCAGCGCGAAAACCGCCAACTTTGAAAACTGTGCATTGCCAGAATGTAACGAGCTTGTACTAATCTGCGAAACCTGCAAAGAGCAACCAGATTTGCTATTCCACACGACCCTTTGCCGCGAAAGACAAACTGACAAGATTGGAGCTATGGCATAATGCCACATATTCATAACGAACCCGACCAGCATGACATGACAGTGAGTGGGTATATTGTGCGTACTGATGGCAACGAGCCGCTTTGCCTCGTACATATGCATAAAAAGATTGGCAAACTAATGCAGATCGGTGGCCACATTGAACTCAACGAGACACCATGGGCAGCAATTGCGCATGAACTCGAAGAAGAAAGTGGGTATCAGCTAAACGAACTGAAGGTTGTGCAATACACAGCCGACCGCGTCGTCGATGCAAGTAATGTTAGCCACCCGACACCATACTTAATGAATACGCACAATGTAGGTAACGAGCATTACCACTCAGATTTATGTTTTGGCTTTGTAGCTCGAAACTTGCCTGTTCGGAATATGGCTGATGGCGAATCTGATGATATACGCTGGCTTACACTCAGCGAACTTCGCGAGGCCGCTAAAAACGGTGATGCGCTCCAAGATGTAGGCAATATGTACACATTTCTCATCGAGCACCTCAATACATACATACTCGTGCCGGCACTAGACTTTTCAGTCGATAAGCCAACTATTGCAGCCGCCACATATAAGCGCGGTGCACCTGGTAAGTAATGCGTTCGCGCCACATTAAAATGGTGATATACTTAAAGTATTATGGCGTTATATAACACACGAACCAAGCAAGAGTTTGAAGATAAGGTACTGAACAGCAAAAAAACAGTCCTTGTTGATTTTTGGGCAGATTGGTGTCCGCCTTGCCGTGCGATGGCGCCGATTCTTCATGATTTAGGCAACGAACTCGACGAGACAATCGACATTGTCAAGGTTGATATCGAAGATGGCGCCGAGAATTCCGCGCTTGCTGTCGAATATGGTATCAGCAGCATTCCAAACATGCATATTTTTAAGGGCGGCAAAGTTGTCGACCATGTAATCGGTATGGTTCCAAAAGTACACCTTGCCGAAGTGCTCAACCAGGCTGCTAAGTAATTCTTTTAGGCAATAATGAGCGACGTGCTTGACGAAATCTACCAAGCGATTCTTAATGACCCAATGAACGCCGAAATGAGCGCCAAGGGATATGTGCCAGTGTATACTGCCTCCGCAAAGTCGCGGATTGTTATCGTCGGCCAGGCCCCAGGGCGAAAAGCACAGGAATCCATGAAGCCATGGAACGATGCGAGCGGCGTGCTACTTCGTTCGTGGCTTGGCGTAACAGACGAGCAATTCTACAACCCAGATTTATTTGCCCTTGTGCCAATGGATTTTTACTACCCGGGTAAAGGCGCGCACGGCGATCTCCCACCCCGTAAAGGTTTCGCCGAAAAATGGCACCCAAAAATATTTGAGCACATGCCAAATGTCGAGCTAATTATCCTGGTCGGTGCATATTCACAAAAATATTATCTTGGCAAAGGCGTCGGTAAGAATCTCACTGAAACAGTCTTTGCGTACCACCAGTATGCGCCAAAGTTTTTTCCACTTGTTCATCCGAGTCCGCTGAATATCGGGTGGCGAAAGAACAACGCATGGTTCGAAGCAGATATCGTACCAGAACTCCGTACGCGCGTTGTCGAGATTCTCAAATAAAGCAAAATCCCCTCGGTGAGGAGGGGAGTAGTGCCTAGAACGCCTGACGAATTATCTAAATCGTTACGGCAATCTCAATAAAAAAGAGACCGAGGCCAACTGGGCTGCCCAAACTGAACCAACTACCCCATGAATGCCAGTTTTGCTGGGGCCAGCGGGTATTCACGGCGCTTTCGTTCCCTGTCTGAAAGATTCGACACAGGAGACTCTATTTTTAATAAAAGTCTCTATCTTCTCGTGTGCCACTGGGTAATTATTCCGTAGGGTTACCGGCTGCCTTGGGCTTATCACTGAGGAAAGTATATCACTGGCATGTGAACTTTAAGAGCGTTTGGTGAAATCGAGCGCAAGAGAATTAATGCAATACCGGTCACCAGTAGTTTCTTGTGGGCCATCAGGGAAAATGTGCCCAAGGTGTCCACCACAATTTGCGCACGTCACCTCTGTGCGGACCATTCCATGTGAGGTGTCTTCCGTAAAAACAACAGAGCCTTTAATAGCCCGGTCAAAACTTGGCCAGCCGCAGTTGCTTTCGTATTTTGTCTGGGAATCAAACAATTTTGCACCACAGTTAGCGCAAGCATACGTGCCATCCTCGTGATTTTCTAGCCACTTACCGCTAAACGGGGCCTCGGTAGCTTTATCAAAAAGAACGGCTTGCTGTTCTGGTGTAAGTGACGAATTCTTCATACATTTAGTATACTCGTATTATGAATAAGCTTATAATTGGTGGCGGCTGCTTTTGGGGAATGGAAGAACTTTTCCGCGTTCAGCCGGGCGTAACAGATACTCGCGTAGGGTATGCGGGTGGTGCTAACGATAATCCGACATACGAAAATCATCCAGGACATGCCGAAGCACTCGAACTAACCTTTGACCCAGCCAAAACATCGCACGGTGCACTGCTTGATTACTTTTTCAAGATTCATGACCCGACAACCAAAAATAGACAAGGTAATGATGTCGGTACGAGCTATCGTTCAGTAATATTCTACAAAAGCGATGATGAAAAGCGCGCAGCAGAAGAGGCGATCATGCGCAACCAACCGCACTGGGAAGATCCAATCGTCACGCAGATTGAGCCGCTCACGAAGTTCTGGTCAGCTGAAGAATATCATCAAGACTATCTCCAAAAGAATCCAGGCGGCTATACATGCCACTATGAGCGGCCTTGGTAATTCGCGTATACTGTAAGAGTGAACACAGCGCTTAAACAAAAGCTAACTACACTGCCAAATAGCCCTGGTGTGTACTTCCATAAATCGGCGGATGGCGAGATTATTTACGTTGGCAAGGCGGCGATACTAAAGAATCGTGTGCGGCAGTACTTCCAGAGCAAAAAAGATTTTGACATTAAGACCTTGGCACTGGTGAATGAAATTGCAGATACCGACTGGGTTGAGACCGAGAGTGAGATTGACGCACTGTTCTTAGAGAGTGAGATGGTCAAGCGCTACATGCCGCGCTATAACATTTTGCTACGTGATGACAAATCCCAAACATTTGTACGTATTGATATGAAGAGTGAATGGCCAACAGTGACATTCACACGCAATCCAGCCGATGACGGCGCCAAGTATATAGGCCCGTTCTATAATGGGTTTGCCGTCAAAAAAGCACTGCGATATTTGCGTAAAGTATTCCCGTATTACACAAACGAGCCGCGACGAGATCGCAATAGCTTGGATGTCCAGATTGGTTTAGAGCCACGCCGCGACATTACAAGTACGGAATATAAAGCAAATCTCAAAAAACTTATTAAATATGTAGAAGGCGGCCGCCTTGCTATCGTGAAGTCGCTCGAACAGGACATGAAGCGCGCTGCCAAGAATGAAGAGTTTGAACTTGCGGCCAGCTACCGCAATAAGCTTTCACACCTACGTGAATTACAGCGTCGTATTATGTTTGGCGACAGAGAATTCATGGACATCTCTAAAGATAAGGCGCTCACACAGCTCACTGAATTGCTTGGGCTTGCCAGCGTGCCAGCTCGCATTGAAGGCTACGATATCTCACATATGAGCGGCACAAATGTTGTTGCAAGCATGGTAGTGTTCACAAATGGGGTAAGTGACCGTAGTAACTACCGTAAATTTAAAATGAGTAGGGCGACAAACGATGATACTGCAAATATGGCTGAGACAATCTCGCGTCGTTTTAGCGAAAAAAATATCAGAGCCTGGGGGATGCCAGACCTTATATTGATCGATGGCGGCAAAGGCCAGCTGCATGCCGCACAAGCCGCACTTGAACTTACCGGTGTACAAGTACCCGCAGTCAGTATCGCAAAGCGCGAAGAAGAACTAGTGGTGGCGAAAAACGCACCGCATATTAAAGATGACTTTTTACAAGAATTAATTCGTTCGCAACAAGACGGTGTAAGTGTCATTGAATCAGGCGGATATTATTTCATTAACCTTCACGTTGGCCGTCACAATGCAGGCGGACATTCGCGCAACTTACGTGGTGGTGATAGTCTTAGCCCATATGACGAGCTAACAAAGCTCTTTCAGCGAATCCGTGATGAGTCACATCGCTTTGCAGTGAGCTACCACACAACTCTTAAGCGCCAAGGCGCAATAAAAAGTCAGCTCGATGATATCCCTGGGGTTGGGCCCGTTATGAAAAAGAAGCTACTCAAGCAATTTGGTAGTGTGCGGGGTGTTTCGGCGGCAAGCGAAACTGATTTGCGCGCAGTTGTCGGTCCGCTTTTAGCAAGCCGCATTCGGGCGCATATTAATAGACAAGAATAGTTTGTAGCGATGCTACAATAAATATATGTTTCATACCAATAACCGCAAGCGACTCTTCGCCAAAGCTAAAGGCGAACTTATTATTCTCACCGCGTATGACAGTGTGCAACAATCGGGCGATATGGCAGCGCCATTTTTACAGGAATCATCATTTTGGTGGGTAACAGGAATTAATCAGCCTGGCTGGAAGGTGATTCTCGATACGGCACGAGGTGAAGCTATGCTTGTCCGGCCACGGCGCTCGGATATTGACGTTATTTTTAATGGTGAATCAGATGATAACGAAGTGCGTGCAATTAGCGGTATTCAGCACATTATTTCGCAGCGCGAATTTGAGGGCCAATTACGCCAACTGCATCGCCATCATACAATTGCGTACACCCTAACACAGAAAGAAGACCATGAGTTTGTACTGAATCCAGCAAAGGCTACGCTGGTGGCGATGCTAAAGAGAATCTTCAACTCTGTACAGTATTCTGACTCGCTACTTGCTGAACTTAAAGCGATCAAGCAGCCAGATGAACTTGGGCGTATGCGCGCAGCAATGAAACTAACTTGTGATACTTTTAGCTCGGTACAATCCCAGCTTGCTTCATTTAAAACAGAGGCCGAGATTGAAGCGGAATTTATTTACGCATTTCATAAAGCCGGCGCTCATCATGCGTACGAGCCAATTGTTGCGAGCGGGTCCCATGCGTGCACGCTTCATTACATAGAAAACTCAGGCAAACTACGAGCCCGTGAAATGGTTCTCATTGATATCGGTGCACGTGTGGACGGCTATTCGGCAGATGTGACGCGCACATATTGCCGCAACCCAACTAAACGCCAAAGTGAGGTACACGCAGTAGTCGTTGAGGCAGAGCAAGCGATCATTGGACTTATCATGCCAGGCTTGCCGGTCGCAGACTACCTGAAGCAAGTCGATGAAATTATGAAACAGGCACTTCAGAAACTTGGACTGCTGGAGGATATCAATGATACCGAGACTTATCGTAAATACTTCCCCCACGCTGTTAGCCATGGGTTGGGCGTTGATACGCATGACAGCTTAGGCCGACCGCGTTATCTTGAGGCGGGTATGGTGCTGACGGTGGAGCCGGGAATTTATATCCCCGAAGAATCAATTGGCGTACGGATTGAGGATGATATCCTGGTTACCTCAACTGGCTGCGAGAACATGACAGGCCAATTATCCACAGCGCTTACCATCTAGTATTTAACTAGCATATTCGATATAATATCTACAACAATGAAACGGCAGCTTTTTACATTTGTCATACGCTGGGTACTCAATTCCTTTGGTTTATGGGTTGCAGTACGTATATTCGGTACCGGTTATAGCAATGAGCAGATCTCTAACAGCATATCAGTCTTCTTGGTCGCAGGGCTCATCTTCTCGGTTGTTAACGCAATCCTTAAGCCGATCGTAATTATCTTGTCACTTCCTGCGATTCTTATCACTTTGGGACTCTTTACGGTCATCGTGAATGGTCTCATGGTATACATCTCGCTCAAGCTCGCACCAGGAATGCACATGACATTTCTTAACTCAGTACTTACCGGATTGGTGCTAAGTTTGGTAAACTATATTGTAAGTAGTGCACTAGAACTTGAATACGGACGCACACGGGAGGAAAAATTATGAATTTGACAACTATTTTACAGGTAGTAACTGTTGGCTCGGCGGTGCTTCTTGTTATCGCCATTCTATTACAACAACGTGGCGCAAGCCTTGGCGCTGGTTTTGGTGGCTCAAACGAATTATACACAACTAGGCGTGGCCTCGATAAGAACCTTTTTGAGGTAACCATCGTACTTGCAGTGATCTTTGTCTTGTCAATTCTTATTAGCCTTGTAGTACCAAATCTTAAGTAACGGATTACAATTACGTGGACGACGAACAAAAGAGGTGGGGTAAAGTTCGCGGTGGTATGAAGCTTAATCGTAAGCAGCTTCTTCGTCGTATGCGTCGTGCAGAGGCTGTCTCAACGAAGCACGCCCACAAGTTTGTCATTGGCCGCATTAATAATATACGGCTCGTCTCACGCGAAATTACCCTATGGCTAGTATTTGTCGGTGTCTTAATTGCTGGGCTGGGTGTCCAAATTCTATGGAGCCAAGACAGTTATATGATGACAGCACCACAAGGCGGCGGCGCATATGTTGAAGGAGCAGTAGGGAGGATTGATACGCTTAATCCGCTATTCTCATCTACAGATACCGAAGTCTCAGCGGCACGGTTAGTATTTTCGTCACTCTATAACTATGATCGAACGGGCACACTCCATCAAGACTTGGCCATGGATATGGTTGCTGATTCTTCGCAAAGGGTATATACCGTCACGATGCGTGGTGACGCAAAGTGGCAAGATGACAAGCCGGTTACCGCACAAGATGTCGTATTTACAATTAACCTCATTAAAAATCCAGCCACACGTTCGCCACTGCGCGTAAACTGGCTTGATATATCAGCAACGGCTCTCAATAATACAACCGTGCAGTTTACGCTGCCTGCAGTTTACGCAGCGTTTCCCCAGGCGCTTACGTTCCCAATTATGCCAATGCATCTTTTGAAATCACTCGATCCATCGGCTGTGCGTGAAAGCGTATTCAGCCAAAGTCCAGTCGGAAGCGGTCCATTCAAGTTCTCCCGGTTGCAGCAGATTGACAGCGTAACGGGCCAGAAAGTGGTACATCTGGTCGCAAACACAAAATACTACGCAGGTCGCCCAAAGCTCGATCGATTTGAGCTCCGTTCATATCCTACCGAGACTGCACTAATTCGCGCAGTGAATAATGGCGAAGTGACCGGGGCCTCAGATGTATCGGTGACGGGCGTGAAAGAAGTGAAGACTAAACAAGCAACTATTACGTCTGAATCTGTCGATAGTGGAGTTTATCTATTATTCAATATGCAGAACCCAGTATTAAAAGACGCGTCCGTTCGGCAGGCGTTGCAACTCGCAACAAATACAGCAGATATCCGCAAGGCCCTTGGCGGAGGCGTACTTCCGCTTGACGGGCCATTGCTACAGAATCAACTTACTGGAGTGAATGTGCCGCACGCGCCTGCACCGGATGTCGTGAAAGCAAATCAGTTACTTGAAAGCGATGGTTGGAAACTTGTAAATGGGTATCGAGTAAAGGATGGGCAGATGCTGCAGCTCGGAATTACAACGACAAAAGATAGTGAGTATGAGGCAGTATTAAAACAAGTTGAAGCACAGTGGCATAAGGTCGGGGTAAAGGTGGTAACGAATGTGATAGACACTTCAAGTACGACATCAACATTCGTGCAGAATGTTCTGCAGGCGCGCAACTTCGACGTGTTATTATATGAACTTTCACTCGGCGCCGATCCAGATGTCTATGCGTATTGGCACTCATCGCAAATTGGCATGTCAGGTTATAATTTCTCTAATTACTCAAATCGTATTGTTGATGCCAGCCTTGCAAGTGCTCGCTCGCGCATTGAGCCGGACTTGCGTAACGCAAAGTATACATTATTCGTCCGGCAGTGGTTTGCCGATGCTCCTGCGATCGCTCTTTACCAGTCAGCAGTTGAGTATGTCACGGCCAGTGGTGTGCAAGCAACAAGATCGGGTGGTCGTCTTGTGACGCTCGCTGATCGATATGCAGATATACAATATTGGACTGTTCAGAACGGGTTGATGTACAAAACGCCGTAAAGCACGGCGATGATATATAAAAGAGAAGGAGAATGAGTATGAATCACGAGTTTGACATTACTGTTACAAAAAAGATTGATGCAACGCCAGCTGAAATATGGCACGCTCTCACAGATCGTGAGGCTGTAAAGCAATGGCTGTTTGGAACAGAAGTTAACTCTACTTGGCAGCAAGGAGCGTCAATAACATACCGAGGTGTATGGGATGGCAAGCCTTATGAGGACAAGGGCGTGATTCAAGATATCACACCTGAAGTGCTGCTAAAGACGACGTACTTTAGTCCTCTTTCCGGCAAGGAGGACATCTCCGAGAATTATAATCTTGTTACTTATGTTATAGCCCGAAACGATGACGGAACAAGCAGTCTATCTGTAACACAAGAAAATAATGACTCACAGGAAACCGCGGATAATATGAAGGGCAACTGGCAGCAAATGCTCGATGGACTTGCTGCATATATCACAAGTTCGAAAACTATGTCCAAGTCGTAGCCGATTGGAGAACCGAGCTGGAAACTTGTAGTCGTATAACATGGAGGCACGTACGGGAGTTGCACCCGTCTACGCGGTTTTGTAGACCGCTGCGTAACTGCTCCGCCAACGCGCCATCTAGGACATTATAGCGGATGGAGTATGGCTCAATAGAATTGCTAACCCATGCCCGCTGTAGTTGTAACACCTCTTGCAAACAGAGACCAAGTCTGGTATATTTTGATAGTACATTCATCCCTATGCACTGGTGGCGGAATTGGTAGACGCGCTAGCTTGAGGGGCTAGTGGCCATTGCGGCCGTGGAGGTTCAAGTCCTCTTCAGTGCACCAAAGTAAAACGACCAGCGAAAGTTGGTCATTTTACTTTGTACAATCTAGAAAAGGTGAAACCCCGCCAGTCGCAGCGGGGTCACCTTTGTATGGGCGCCACCACTGCTTCCGGCGGGGTGTGTCAGCGCGGCGAGACGAACGCCAGACGGTGGCGATCGAAGACCTCGTAGGTGGCGCGGATGTGCGCCTCCTCTTGCCCGCCGATCTCCTTGCGGAGGAACGGCAGGGACCGGTCGGTGGGCAGCGTCCAGCCCTTGGGGAGAAGGAGGATGTCGATCGGGCCGTCGAGGAGGACGTCGGTGACGGTGAGGCCGAACGTCCAGTCGATGCTCTCGTAGAACGGCCTCTCCTCTCGTCCGAGCAGGGTGAAAGCCGCTTCTTGGCGTGTCTCCGGGCGCGTGGTCGGCCAGGTGGTAGCGTCGTCGCCGTCCACGAGGTTGATGGAGTGGGGCTCACGGACACGCTTCGCGTACTCCGCGGCCAACTCGTCGTCGACGATGACGAACAGCCGGCACTCGGGGCCCGTGTAGTAGGGTGGTCCGTCGTTCGTGTGGGGAACCCTGGCGAACAGGACGGCCTGAACGGCCGGCAGGCCTATCAGCAGCTCCGCCATCTTGGTCGCGATCTGCTTGATCATCTGCTGTTCCTGGATGTCCATGATACCTCTCTCAGTCGGTGTCTTGTGTGCGAGCACGTCTCGATGTGCTGATTAATTTAATTTATCATAAATATACTAATATGTCAATACTTCTGTTTGACAAGTGTCAGGTTTAGGGCAAGTACTCAACGGAGAATACCTAGATTATAGCGAGAGTCTACGTTAGCAGTAAGCACAATCACTCGAACACAGTAAGGTACAGACTTGCTGCTGGCGTAGACAACCTAGCGTTTTGCTTAGGTGCTTTTATCTTTCAGTCGATTGACATAGCGATATATCGTTAAAGGAGAATCATATGGAAGAATCACTCGCTAAACGCCGCGCTGAAGTTTACCATCTAGGTCGCAAACGCCGCGGTGACATCCGCGTCTTCGTACTCTGGGCGCTCAATGACCACTCGATGCACGGGTACGAGCTTATGCAGTACTTGTCAGAAAAACATACGGTTCGTGGAAACCCAGCGCAGGCTCAATCTACCCTACGCTACAAGTGCTCGAGGATCAGGGCTTCGCAAAGGTCGCTACTGAAGATGGCAAAAAGGTCTACACCATCACCGAAGCCGGCCGCGCTAAGCTGCATCACTTGGATGTCGGAAGTTTCAAAAATGACCCTGAGCAGCTTAATGCCATGAAGGACTTACGCGAAGCAAACGCCACTATCGGTCAGCTGATAAAGGTGATTATTTCGCGAGGCTCAGTGGCTAATCTTCAGCAAACCGCGCGCATTATGAATGAGACACAAACCAAACTAGCCAAGGTCTACGATTCGCTCCAAAAATAGTTACTTCAACTTTTTCTGGCCGCGCGCATGCTCGCCAATAAAGACAAGGCCAACAATCGCAATACTCGCCCACGACGCCCGAGCGGTCTGCTCGTCCTGGGTGTCCATGACATCCCTTTCGACTCGGGTGGTGCGAGCACGCGTCTCGTGCAGACCGCATTATTATAATATAAAATACATGAGAGGTTAACTTACTATACTTAGCTCTTGTACGTTGCTAATTTCGTTTAGCGTTTGATAGTAATCGTAATCGTACCCATTGTAGATTACGAGTGCCGACACGGTCTTTACGCAGCGACCACGAAATTTGCGAAAACGGGCGGGACTCGATGGGCTCGTTAGGAAAATGCAAGAAGAGTCGCAATATCTTCTCGATACACACATAGCAAAGGGGCTTACTAATGCAGGTCGTGCCGTACTGTCACTTGCTATAGATGCCCTCATTAAGTCGCACAAGGAAGGTGTCCGCCAAAGTTCTCAAGGGTGGTGGGATGATCAACCAGCCTTACAGCATGGGTTACGACCCGCGTGGGAACAGAATCGAAACATTCATTTGGTCGGGTGCAAAAGATACATTCGTACGACCGGCCGAGCAGGACGTGCTCCACAAACTTATGCCACAGGCTACCCTTGTGCGTGATCCTGAAGGAGCGCATTTCCCACCTACTCACCACCCGTAATGAGTACGGTTTTTGCGCTGGTGTGTCACTGGTGTATTCCCAGACGGGTGGCACGCTATGAGTAGCCAGAATTACCGCATTTACTTTGCTACAGCATTAAAGGCATTTCGAATATAAAATAGGGCGAAGTTTATCGTTAAGCATGCTGGGCCAGACAGGAGTTTCGGTCTACATACAGATGTACCACCGAATGGATAGATGATGCTTGCTACAGATGAGAAATAAATCTATATATTACCATTTCCAGTCACCAGGGCGCTCCCTTAGTTAGACATGCACAATACACTTCGTGGCATGAGGTGGCACCCCCCTCTATGCTCGATCACGGGCGAGTAAACCCTGCATAAAGGTCTCCGGCAGGCCGTTACGTAGTCCCTCCTTGGTGAATTTGTGCAGAGGTTCTTTGATAGTGAGATACTCTTCCAGATAGAGATAGAGATCAATAAGGGTAGCTTTGTCGGTTGCAGACAGATTTTGACCCTGGGCGGTGATTGACCGCATACTATCCAGCGCTGTATCAATCTCGGAGGGATGAGATATTAATTGCGCCACGGCTACCACAATATCTACATAGGAAGCATTGTCCGGCACGTGCAATGATTGACGACTTGCTTGTTTGAACGCCCACCCTGCCCTGAGGAAAGAAATACCAACAAGCAGATACCACGTCAGACCAATATGATAAACTGCATAACCTGATGTAAGGAAGTAACTCTTAGTAATAACTTCCTGAATAGTGGCAATTGTAAGAGTGCCCATTGCAATTGCTGTCCACGTCATAGCCTCCTTATAAATCGGACCGATAATCTGACGAATACGAAGCGCCACAAATGCTGCCGCAGCATTTGGCCCGCTACTCACTGCTAGTAAACCGAAGGTTGTGTCGAATATTAGTTCCGTGTCCGTTACTTTGGGATGTGGCAATAAAATCACAATTAAAGCCAGTACTACCGAACCGGCCAATATTAATACAGACGAATTCACTCGCTGGTTAATATCCAACAGCTTTATAAATCTACGCATCCCAACATACATGCACCCAGCGCCAATTACATAAGGCGTCGAAACCAACACCACAAGACCGGGGATCAATTGCGCCAAACCGCTGATAACGCCACTGCCTATATTAAATATAACTATACCAGCTGCCAGCCAATAATATGCTATTTTTAGGCCGCTTTTAAAAGTCTTAAGACTTGATAAAAAATACCACAACGCTACTGCTTGTGTAAGTGTAATTGCGAATCCAACAGCGATACTATAACTCAAGCCAATTGCTTTTGCCGTGGGGAATAAAAAGAAAGCCGAGGATGAAATCAAGCCTATTACTATCAGTAGCATGGTAAATTTCTTGTTTGCGCTCATAATCTACCCGGATCTTCTTATACCATTGACCTAAGCATAAATGGTTTGTTGTATGCGGTCAAGTAAAGCCATGGTATTATATGTCCATATTCCATCTGGTACTTCGCGGTACACTCGAGATGCTGATCAGCACGGGTATCGAGGCCCCGAGTGACTGGACGTGCGGGGCTTGGTGACGATATGGATGTCCCTTCGCAGCCGATCTGATCTAGGTCGTTAGGTTTTACGCATTAGAACCAAGCCATTTTAATATATTCTGAGCTACGTTATGATAACAGTATGCGGTTGGCTCATATACGTCAAAAAGGAACTTTCAACGAACCGGTGTGGCATGTGCTTGTTGTGCTCACTGTGGCCATAGTTTTACAGGCAGCGCTCAATAACCAGCTAACGTTCGGTTTTAAGTACGTCATTATCGCACTCGAGGTAGTCTTGTTCGTGATTCTCAGTACGTTTTTCCTGCCACTAGCGTGGCGGCGCATCGTGGCAATTGCACTGTTGGCATTGATTTCAGTGGCTAACATGGTGTCTCTTAGTGTCGTGATCGCAGCACTTATCGGTAGCGCGCAGGTGAACGGGCACGAACTGCTATTTTCAAGCGTGGTGATTTATCTCACGAACGTGATTGTTTTTGGGCTTTGGTATTGGGAATTAGATAACCAACGTACGAACGTGGATGATTTTCAGTTTCCACGGCGTGCGGGTGAAACCTCCCAGAGGCCTACGTTTCTGGACTATCTGTATGTTTCCATTACGAACGCCAGCGCCTTTAGCCCCACCGATACGCTGCCGCTCACGCACCGGGCAAAATATCTCATGGCACTCCAGTCACTTACGTCGCTGGCAATCGTTGTGCTCGTAACGGCTCGAGCGGTGAATATTCTTAGTTAGCCTTACGTGATCAATCTACAAGTATCCGGCGGACGTCTGGCGAAAGTGCCGTCAAGAGATTATAGGTGAATAACCCATGCTGTTTTGCGGCGTTAGCGATGCTGTTTTTGTTTTTCCCGTCAGAGCTAAACACAATGGCTTCATCGCCTACTTTTGCTGTCACTCCGTCAAGGTTGATCATGGTATGGTTCATACAGACGCGACCGACGATGGCGACATACGACGCGCCGAGCTTTACGATGCCCGCATTGCTGAATGTGCGGGGCATACCCTCGTAGTATCCCAATGGTAATACGCCAATCCGCATGGCCTTAGGGGCGGTGAACGTATAGTTATAGCTGACCTGGTCGCCCTTATCTAGATAGATCGTTTTGGTGATTGTACTTATAAACTGGAGGGCGGGCCGGAGACCTACTAACTTTGAGTGCTCTAAATGTCCAGGCGAAAACGGGTTGATGCCGTAGAGGCCGATACCTAGTCGCATGGCGGTGGCGTATTTGGACTTTGCCTTTAAGCCGCCAGCTGTTTGGGCAACATGGAACATTGTTGGTGAGGCGCCAGCCATGCGGACTGTCTCGACGCATTCATCGAAGAGCCGAACGGCGTTTTCTACCGTTTCGGCGTTATTGCCGTCACTATCGGCAAGATGACTCATGACCCCCTCTAGTCGGAGATTCGGATAACTAAGAATAAGACTTGTTAACTCCGAAAGCTCGGTCTTTGCCGCACCATAGCGGTTCATGCCGGTATTACATTCAAGGTGAACGACAACGTGTTTGCCAGTTTTCCCGAGTGCACGTATTGCTGCTTTGTCCTGCACGACAAAGGCGAACTGGTCATATGTTAACTTGGCGAAGTTCTCGGGCTTTATTGCGCCCATGACAAGCACTGGTTGCTGGCTGACTTTGCGGACTCGTAGTGCTTCAAAGTAGCCGTCAACGGCAATGTAGGGCAATGATTGGTCCTTTAGTGCTGTCGCTACCTGTTCGATGCCGTGGCCGTAGGCGTTGCCTTTCAATACCGGGATAACCTGCTTGCCCGAAAGTGCTGCGAACAAGTCAAAGTTATGGACTAGAGCACTTTTTGATACTTCGATTCGATTGTGGGTTGCAAAGTCTTTTTCAAAACTGGAGATAAATCGATCGATTGTCGTGCGAATAGTCATGTACTTATCTTACGCTGGTTAACGCGACTGTAAAAGCCGGGTATTCCGACGTATGATGAGTGCGTAGAGGATATAGTGGTCGAAGTGTCGCTACATATCATGTTGGCGTGGTGAGTCTACGCTCGAGGACGAAATACCAACACTAGGCTAAAACACATGTAAGTGTCATAATTAAGTCATGACAAATATGCCGCAATTGCATCGGGTAACACGTATACGGGGTGAGCTGGCATTGCACCCAAATATTACAAAGGTTGTCGAAGGCTTTTTTGAACATCCCGAGCGTGCCGAAACGGGGAAACTATACACAACAGCCCAATTGATCGTTGACCAAGGCGATTACCAGGGGCGTCGTTATGACCGACAACTAAGCGACTGGGAGCGGTCGATGGCATTAAAACGAATGGCATCGCAAATATTTAGAATCAGACCGCCGTTGCAATTATACGAAGGGTCTGTAATGGGTCGGCTGCAGTTTAGCGTCCATCCAGATGATAAGCAAGGCCTAACTGAATTTCGTGAATACTTGGCGGAAATCGGTGGCATCGAACCTGTTCCTGCTGACGATATGCTGTACCTAGAGCTTTCCAGGGGTGCCTTGGCAAAAAACGCCGCGACACGACGTGAACAACGCGACGAAACGCTGGGCAAACTTGCCTCAATGTTGCGTCACCCGACCGCTGCCACACACCTAACAGCCACGAACTTGCGTATGGTTACTAAAGATATGACTCGTCGCCTGATGGCCGAACCCGATGCGGCATAAGCGTTATACTATATGAAAAATTGTTAAGTTCATAGTTGCCTTCCTGCAAAGCGTCTAATCACCCTTGTTAAGGTAACGGTTTCTTATAGTAAGTAGGCGCAAGGTCTACTCAGATTGATAAAAGATGAAATCATTGGGGTTCAGCATGTGACAAATTCTAGGAGGAGTATAATAAGAACAGTAGGCGTAGGAGGTATCTATTTCGGTATGCCGATGGGAGATGTATGCACGATGAAAATCTAGTGACAACCCTAGCTCAAAAACAGAGGGCAGTTAGAGCAATCTACATCTCGTCGTATATTCCACGTAGGTGCGGCATTGCCACCTTTACAAAAGACCTAACAACGGCAATCAATAATCTAAATCCCCATGCTCTCTCCGAAATCATTGCTGTATTAGATGATATTGAGTACTCGTATCCGTGGGAGGTTAAGACACGCATCTCGCAGCAGAATCTGAGTGATTATATTGATGCTGCACGCTATATTAACCGTTCATCTACTGACATTGTCAATTTGCAGCATGAATTTGGCCTCTATGGAGGTGAAGACGGGGAGTATATTCTTTCGCTCATTGACGATCTCGAGCGGCCACTTATTACAACGTTTCATACGGTTTTGCCTGACCCAGATGAGCATAAGGCCTACATTATGAGGCGTATTATCGATAAATCCGCTGCAGTTGTAGCTATGACAAATGAATCTCTGCAGACGCTCATTAACAAATATAATTGCCCACCCGGAAAGGTCGTCCTTATTCATCATGGCGTGCCGGATTTTGCTTTTAATGGGATGGCCTCTCATAAAAAGAAGCTCCGTATTAGCGCCGCCCCAATGGTTCTCGCAGCTGGTTTACTTGGGCCCGGCAAGGGATTAGAGTATGTCATTGATGCGATGCCTGACATACTATCTAGCATACCTCAAGCGCAGCTCTATATCGTCGGACAAACGCACCCACATATCCTTAAGAATGAGGGTGAGGTATATAGGAAATCTCTTCAGAGACGAGTCCTTAAGCTTAATATTACTAAGGCAGTGAAATTTGTGAATAGATATTTAGAGGACGATGATTTACACCATTATTTTTCGGCAGCAGATTTTTTTGTTACTGCATATCCTAACCTTCAACAACCGACCTCAGGTACACTTGCCTGGGGTATTGCTTCTGGAAAAGTTAATATTGCCACACCGTATCAGCATGCGCGCGAAATCTTGCAAGATGGCCTAGGCGTGTTGATTAAACCGAATGACAGTAGTTCTATAGCAAATGCCGTTATTTCCTTCTGGTCTAATCCTTCAGCCATGGAGGCTATGAGAGAAAAAGCATATACAAAAGGTCGTCAAATGACATGGTCGGGTATCGGTCAGCAGTATCTGGATTTGTTTCGTACAGTTATGGAAAGAAGGTAGATATGGTCGCAAAGGTAAATCTGACATATATGAAAGCTATTACCGACGATTTCGGTATATGGCAGCATTCGAAAGGAGAAACGATAGACCATGCAAGAGGATACGCACTTGACGATTCCGCTAGAGCGCTAATTGTGTATATACTTGCTGGTGATATGAAAAGAGCAAAGGCATGTTTTAATTATCTCGCCACAAGTCAGAAAGGCACAGGTTTTGTTGGCTTTTTTGATAAAGACCATCTGCCACTTGATGACGAAAGCTCTTTGGATGCATATGGTCTTGCCATGTGGGCGCTTGCTTTTGCGATGACGCATGGGCTTGAAGAGAAGGCCGCGAGTCGCATATTTCAACGCGCAACTCGCTTTAACACTGTACGCGATCTGCCAATCCGTACTCAAGCATATCTTCTCATGGCGTTTACAATCTTAGGGGACGCGCAGCACGCGTCAATATATGCGGGCAATCTGAATCGTGCATTTGATGCCGATTTGGGCTGGTTCGAGGACTATTTACGATATGCCAACGCTGTGTTGCCGTGGAGCTTGATTGAGTATAGCCGTAGATTTGGTTCAAGCCCTGAAATAGATGCAACGATACGTGCATGCATTGCAACTCTAGAAACATACTGTAGGATTGGTATATTACCAGCCCCAATAGGCAATCACTCATGGCAACGCATTGGTGATCCAAAGAGAGACATCTATGGTCAGCAGCCAATTGATGCAGGATTTATGGTCCTTATGTACCTCAGCGCATATGAATACTTCGGTGATGAGCAATATAGGGACCTGGCGCGTGATTGGTTCAGTTGGTTCAGTGGTAATAATATCTACAACCAGACCCTTATCCGAGAGGATGGGGCATGTGCTGATGGACTTGACGAGCCATGGAGGTGGGGTAATGGCATTAGTGATAATTATGGCTCTGAGTCCACTATTATGTACCTATGGTCAGAGATCATGATGAAGCGGGAGCTGAACACATGACGCTGTGGCACGAGCAGATTTGGAAAGAGCGGTATGGGCATGTCTGTCCAGACGAGAAGGGCACATTGCTTGATATAGACATCGATAATTATGATGCGTATAATCCAGCGTTCGTTGCAAAATCACCCGAGAGCAGGCTAATCGCTGTCCGTCTCGAAAAAAGGAGCAGCATTGTAGGTACGCAGCAATACCATCCTTCTATAGCCTTTGTAAAGCAAAATAAGCCATTTACGGGTCCCTGGCATCTTGACGAGCATCTGCCGCGGTTAGATATGCTTGAAGACCCTTTTGTTTTTTACGCCAAGGAGCCAAATGGCAAAAAGATTACCGTACTTGGCGGTGTACGAATCAGGGGGCGTTTTACTGATTTTTTACCGCAGACTGAGTTTTATAAAGGCGAGTCCATCCATTCGCTTGAACCTATATCGTTTGCGGTATTACATGGCCTTAAGGATATTCGACTGTTGCAGCTACCCGATGGACGCTTTCTCCTTTGTCGACGCCCCAGAGGGCAGCAGTTTGGTCGTGGTCGCATAACTCTGCATGTTATAGATACACTGAACGATCTCGTCAATAACGATGTAGCTGACTTGCCAACATTAGGGGTATTGGATAGCGGTGCGGACGTAAACGATTGGGTTGGGGTGAACGCGGTGTATCTCTTGACTCATGAGGGTAAGACACACATCGGCCTTCTTGGCCATATTGCGTTTGAAGATAAAGATCACATTGTTCACTATGCCGCCTGTACGTATACGCTGCCACTTGAGGGTCTTCTCAAGGAACAACTCACAAGGGTTGCGCCACACGTCATCGCAACGAGGGACTGCTTTCATAGCGGGCCGCGCAAAACGACCAGCCTTGGTGATGTTGTCTTCCCGGGCGCTCTTGAGCACGTTACGGGTGACACATATCGTCTTTGGGCTGGCCTTTCTGATACACGGGTTGGTGTTCTTGAGGTCGATAAGCCTTTTATATATACTGCGTCTATCTGATCGACTACCGCCCCTTCCATCTGCTATAATGTCCTAGATGGCGCGTTGGCGGAGCAGTTACGCAGCGGTCTGCAAAACCGCGTAGACGGGTGCAACTCCCGTACGTGCCTCCATGTGTATTTTGAATCAGGGAATAATTTCCCTATGCGCGGATGGCGGAATTGGTAGACGCGAGGGACTTAAAATCCCTTGACCACAAGTCGTGCGGGTTCGATTCCCGCTCTGCGCACCAAAAATAAAACTCTTAGGCTTGCCTAAGAGTTTTATTTTTGGTGTGAAGAATGATTGACACCCAAAAACCGGCTAGGTAGAATACAGACTGGCGTATAACACGGTGCGTCTAGACATGAGAGGCAATCGCATGCAAGACACACGACGAAGCCGAGGTGAGCAAGTCCTCGCCTCGCTCGTCATCGCTGCCCTGTTGCTGTTGATGAGCGTCAGCTCGTCCAGCAGTGCAGCCTCGCCCATCCCCACGACCATGGGGGAGCGAGTGCGCGCATCCAGCGCAGCACATCGCAACTTTCACTGTAGCCCAGGTGTAACGCCGGCCCTCGCTGAATTGCAGCGGTACGGTACTGGCGCGCAAGTTACCCTCGCTGAGCTACAGCGGTACGGCGCCCTCTAGGGTGTAGCGCGGGATTCGGGGCGCCAAAAGCGCCCTCCTGCTTAGCTGCCTGTCCCTCCACATCGCGAGGGGCGGGCAGCTAATTTCCATCAATACTGATATACTGTAAATATTATGGCTGCAAATGTAAAAAAGACTCGGGGAATAGCAAAAAAGAAACCAACCAAGCAGGCCGTAAAGCCATCTTTACTTTGGTATCAGTACATTGGCAGCTGGTTCGTATCTATATGGCAGTGGACTGTGCGTAAGAATCAGGCATTCCTTGTGAGGCGTCCACATCGTAGCTTTCGGCTTACTCGCCGTCGCGACTCTAACCGTAGCCTGAATATCGAGGGATATGTAGCCTTTACACTCTATGTGAATCGCACATTCCGCCAACATTGGCAGATGTTTGGCCTGCTCGTTTTTATTTACGCTCTTATCATGGCACTCCTCGGCGCAATTACCACGCAGGATACTTACAATTCAATTGATGCGCTGCTCCGAGGTGCTGCTGGAGATTTCTTCGGTAAGGGTATTGGCCAGATTGGCGAAGCTGGACTGGTAGTGCTATCTGCGTTTGCCTCAAGTGCAGGCAACTTGCAGCCCGACCAGCACGTATATCTCGTACTAAGCCTCATACTAGCCTGGCTCTCAACAGTATGGCTACTTCGCGAGATTATGCTCGGACGAAAACCAAAACTACGGGATGGCCTCTATAACTCGGGCGCACCACTTCTCTCAACGCTAGGGGTGGTGCTTGTGCTCGTAGTGCAATTGTTGCCGATTGGTCTAGTCGTTTTGGCATATGCGGCCCTTTCAGCAGCCGGTGTCATTAGTGACGGGTTCGGTAGTATGTTATTCTGGCTGATTGCGGCAACTATTGCCGCAGTAGTGCTCTATTGGATCACGAGCACGATTATTGCGCTGATTGTCGTTACGCTTCCGGGTGTATACCCGCTACGCGCTGTTAAATTATCAGGCGACCTGGTAGTTAGCAGACGGCTCAGAGTGATGTATCGATTGCTATGGGGAGTTGTGGCGGTTATAGTAACATGGATTGGCGTACTGATTATTACAATTTTGGTCGACAACTGGCTAAAGATACTACTACCAGGCATAGCTTGGTTACCGATCGTTCCGTATGTAGGTGCGCTGGTAACGGCATATGCTGTGGTGTGGTACGCAATGTACGCATACCTCTTTTACAGAAAGATAGTAGACGACGATGCCAAGCCGGCTTAATTTACAAAAAGCACGTGAGCGTGTTGAAAAGCTGCGTGTTGCGATTAATGATTATCGCTACCACTATCATGTACTCGATGAATCAACGATGAGCGAGGCCGCGGCAGACAGCTTAAAGCACGAGCTTTCGCAGCTTGAATTAGAATACCCAGAGCTCGTCACACCCGATAGCCCGACCCAGCGCGTTGCAGGCAAGGCGCTTGATAAATTTACGAAGGTGACACATCGCACGCGAATGATTAGTTTGGCAGATGTCTTCAATGATGAAGAAATTGTCGCGTGGATCGAACGTATGCAGAAAGCGTTGCCGAATGTATCAAATGAGTACCTCTGTGATATCAAAATGGACGGTTTAGCATGCTCGCTGGTATACCAGGATGGTGTGCTTCAGCAAGCGGTCACGCGTGGCGACGGCTTGGTGGGTGAGGATGTCACGATGAATGTGCGCACAATTAAAAATGTTCCCCTGCGACTGCGCGGTAATCAGAAATTCGCAGCATTCTTGCGCGGTCGTACTGAAATACGTGGTGAGATTGTAATGTACAAGCAAGATTTCGCAAAACTGAACGAACAGCGTAAAGAGGCAGGCGAGTCACTTTTCAAAAACCCGCGTAATCTTGCGGCAGGAACAATTCGTCAGCTCGATCCACAGCTAGTTGCGGCACGCCCATTACACTTTGTCGGGTATGATATTATTCGCGATGATTGGGATGATGTGCCAACAATCGCATACGGATATTCTGCGATGTATGAGCTTGGTATTGAAACCAGCAAACAGACGCAGGTAGTACAGGGCAAAGCGGCAATTATTGATTATGTTACACACCTCGGTGAAATTCGTGGAGACTTAAAATTTAACACAGATGGTGCCGTTATAAAGTTAAATGACCGAGCACAATTTGAAGATCTTGGCATTGTTGGCAAAACCCCTCGTGCTGCAGTTGCCTTTAAATTCGCTGCCGAAGAAGCAACGACAATCGTAAAGGATATCGTCATTTCGATTGGCCGCACTGGTGCTGCAACCCCAGTGGCTGTATTTGACCCTGTACAAGTTGCCGGCACGACGGTACAGCACGCTAGTCTCCATAATGCAGATGAAATTGCTCGGCTTGACGTGCGTCGTGGTGATACCGTTATCATCTTTAAAGCAGGCGACATCATTCCACAGGTTCAGAGTGTTGTTCCCGAACTTCGCCCGAAAGATTCTGCCGCAATTAATTACGAAGAAGAACTAAAACGCCAATACCCTGAGCTTGAATTTGTCCGCCCAGAGGGCGAAGTCGTCTACCGAGTGAAGGGACTCACTGGCGACCTTATACTGAAGCGCTCGCTCGAGCATTTTGTTTCAAAGGGTGCATTGGATATTGACACATTTGGTGAGAAAAACGTTGTTGCCGTAATTGACGCAGGGTATGTGAATAACCTTGCGGATATCTATCGCCTAACAAAAGAAAAACTATTGCAACTCGATCGTTTCGCTGACATTTCAGCTGCAAAACTCATTGACGCAGTCGCCGCTGCAAAAAATCCACCGCTCGAACGTTTTGTATATGGACTTGGCATTCGCCACGTTGGCGTGCAGACAGCAATTGATCTAGTAAGTCATTTTGGCAGCCTTGATGCGATCGCTCATGCGACGATTGATGAGCTCGAAGGTATCGATGGTATCGGTAAAGTTGTAGCGGAGAGTATTGCGGCATGGTTTGCAGACGAAGATAATCTCATGCTTCTTGATGAGTTTACAAAACTTGGCGTCGCGCCTCATTTTGAGAAAAAGACAGGCAGGTTGTTTGGGCAAAATTTTGTCGTTACGGGTACACTTGAAAGCATGGGTCGTGACGAAGCAGCTGATGCAATCCGCGCGCTCGGTGGTACATTCCAAACGGCTGTTGCTAAAGATACGACGTATCTTGTAGCCGGTGGTAAAATTGGCGCAAGCAAGTTAAAGAAGGCCGAGCAGTATGGTACGAAGATCATTACCGAGGCCGCACTCCTAGAGCTTATAAAAAATAAATAACACATCCCCGAGGAGGCAGCATGCCAACATTTCAATACGCAAA
>Ga0157376_10000084_pt1 | contig 71290 bp, 59 predicted proteins | sample M45metaG_FD_121801 | JGI IMG/M metagenome (GOLD analysis project Ga0157376, IMG submission 121801) | Miscanthus rhizosphere microbial communities from Kellogg Biological Station, Michigan, USA - M4-5 metaG | ecosystem: Host-associated > Plants > Roots > Rhizosphere > Soil | place: USA: Michigan...
CCGACATACTTAATCGCCTGATCCTTCATGGCAGCCGTCCCTTCCTTTCCTTCGGTCTTTGGCGATTCCGAACTTATAGGAAGGGGCGCGCTTTCAACATGCGTCTGTGCCACACTGGCTCTCGCTCGTTGCCGCAACCTGCCAATACGGCAGGATCAATGTGGCACAGACACTCCTGTCTGTGCTGGTGAGGCTCGGGACCGTTGAGAAGATCAAACGCCGGTTTCCTCGGGACGACAGTTGATTCTCCGTAGCCTCACGACCCAATCCTTCCGCAACCTCGGCGCGGAAGAAATCGCCTTTCACGATCAGGTCAACATCGTCGTCGGCCGGAACGGGCAGGGGAAGACGAACCTGCTTGAGGCGATCTACTTCCTGGCCACGACGAAATCGTTTCGCACCGCGCGCATCGGCAGCGTGTTTCAGTTCGGATCGCCGAGCGTCTTCGTTTCCGGGCTTCTGCACCGATTCGGCGTCGACAAGACGCTCTCCGTCGGTCTGGAGACCGGCGAGGCGCGGCGGCGCGCGCTGCTGATCAACGGCGAGCGTGTGACGCTGCCGGCATACGTGAATGCGATGAGCGTCTTCGCCTACTCGTCGGCGCGGCTGGACATCCTGCGCGGCGCGCCGGAAGAGCGGCGGCGATTTCTCGACCGAGGGATCGCCAGCATTGATCCGAGTTATCTCGAAGCCGTGAGCCGCTACGGCCGCGCGCTGCGCCAGCGCAACGCACTGCTGGCCAGCGGCAGCACGTCGTCACTCAACGCCTGGGATGAGGAGCTTTCGAACGCTGCGGCGCCGCTGCAGCGCGGCCGGGCTGCGTATGCCGAGGCGCTAAGTGGTGCGTTTGCGGAGATCGTAGCGGAGCATCGGTATCACATCCGCAATCTCGCCATCGACTACAAGCCGAGCGCCGTCGACGACCTGCCGCGCATTCGCCGCGAGGAATTGCGGGCGCGCATGTCGCTAGTTGGACCGCAGCGCGACGTACTCGCGTTTTCCGTTGACGGCCGGCCGGCCGCGGAAGTCCTTTCCGGCGGCGAACAGAAGATGGTCGTGCTCTTTCTCAAGTTCGCGAAACTGGCCCTTTTCCGGCGCCGTTTCGACGAGGCCGCGCTCTTTCTGCTCGACGACATCGACGCTGAGCTCGACCTCGAGATTCTGGAGCAGCTATTGCTCAGGTTGCCTGCCCAAACGCAGGTTTTTGCGACCAGCGCAAAAGAGCGTTTTCTGCGAAGTCTGGAGGTCGGGCCACACCGGCGCTTAGTGCTTGAAAATGGGCGAGTTACGTCGGCCATCGAAAAGCCGTGAAACGTTCCGTGGAACGCAATAATCGCGGTACAATTCAGGTTATCGACCGCGGCGTAAAAACCTCAGCATTCGGGCTCGTCGGGAGACGCGCCACCTACCGCCAAAACCCAACGCCGGAAAGCACTGAATGGCAGACGACTATACCGAAGACGATACGACCTATGACGCCTCGGAGATCAGCCCGCAGGCGCCGTCGATCGCGGGCGATTACACCGCCGAAGACATCAAAGTTCTCAAAGGTCTGGACGCAGTCCGCAAGCGCCCGGGCATGTACATCGGCGACACCGACGACATCACCGGCCTGCACCACATGGTCTACGAAGTCGTCGACAACGCCATCGACGAAGCGCTGGCCGGCTACGCGAACAAAGTCCTGGTCACGATCCACACCGACAACTCCGTAACCGTCGAAGACAACGGCCGCGGCATCCCCGTCGATCTGCACAAAGAAGAGAACCGTTCCGCGGCCGAGGTCATCATGACCGAGCTGCACGCGGGCGGAAAGTTCGACAACAACTCGTACAAAGTTTCCGGCGGTCTGCACGGCGTCGGCGTTTCCGTCGTCAACTTCCTCTCCGAATGGCTGGAGCTGGAGATTCATCGCGACGACTACATCTGGCGCCAGCGCTACGAAGGCGGCGTTCCGAAGCAGCCGATCGCCCGCGGCGAAAAAACCGCGCAGCGCGGCACACGCGTCACGTTCAAGGCCGATCCGGCCATCTTCTCGGTCACGGAGATGAACTTCGAGACGCTTTCGCAGCGTCTGCGCGAGCTGGCCTTCCTCAACTCCGGCGTCTTCATCGCCATCGCTGACGACCGCACCGAGAAGAAGCACGAGTTCTGCTACCAGGGCGGCATCGTCTCGTTCGTGAAGGACCTGAACAAGAACAAGGTCCCGCTGCACGAGGAGCCGATTTTCATTCGCGACGAAAAAGACGGCGAGGCCGTCGAGATCGCTCTGCAGTGGAACGAGGGCTACACCGAGAACATCTACTGCTTCACCAACACGATCAAGAACCTCGACGGCGGCACGCACCTGGTCGGTTTCAAGGCCGCGCTCACGCGCACGATGAACAAGTACATCGAGGCTTCGGGCGTCCTGCAGAAGCTGAAGCTGAGCCTCGAAGGCGACGACATCCGCGAAGGGTTGAGCTGCGTCATCTCCGTCAAGATCCGCGACCCGAAATTCTCCTCGCAGACCAAAGACAAACTCGTTTCCTCGCACGTGAAGACGTGGGTCGAGCAGGTCGTCGGCGAGCGCCTGGGCGAGTTCCTCGAAGAGAATCCGAAGGAAGTCAAACGGATCGTCGACAAGGTCATCGAAGCGGCCCGCGCGCGCGAGGCAGCGCGCAAGGCGCGCGATCTGACCCGCCGCAAAGGCGCGCTCGATTCCGCATCGCTCCCCGGCAAGCTCGCCGACTGCCAGGAGCGCGATCCCCGTTACTGCGAAATCTACTTCGTCGAGGGCGACTCCGCAGGCGGCTCCGCCAAGCAGGGACGCGATCGCCGCTATCAGGCCATCCTCCCGCTCAAGGGCAAGATCCTGAACGTCGAGCGCGCGCGTCTCGACAAGATGCTCTCCTCCGAGGAAATCCGGCTGATGATCACGGCCCTCGGCACCGGCATCGGGGCCGGCGATTTCGACATCGCCAAGCTCCGCTACCACAAGATCATCATCATGACCGACGCAGACGTCGACGGATCGCACATCCGCACGCTGATCCTGACGTTCTTTTTCCGCTACATGCGCGAGATCATCGACCGCGGCTATCTCTTCATCGCCCAGCCGCCGCTGTTCAAAGTCACGCAGGGCAAGAAGGACATGTACGTCAAGGACGAGGGCGAGTTGTCGCGCTTCCTCCTGACGCGCGTCTCGGAAAATGTCGAAATCACGCCGCAGGCCGGCCTCTCGCTCAAAGGCGAGGCGCTGGTGAACATGCTGCAGCGGATGGAGGAGTACCTCCTGCACGCGCGCAAGCTGCAATCGCGCGGCATCCCTCGCGAGGCGCTCGACGTGCTGTTCGGCGAGGGCTTCATCGACCGCAGCGCGATGGGCGATCCTGACAAACTCGAGGCGCTCGTCAAGGCGCTGACCACGCACGGTTTCGAGCATGTGCGGCTGATGACCGACGAAGAGACGGAAACACCGACCGTTCACTTCTCCGTCGGCGGCAATGGAACCGGCAAGAAGGTCATCGTCAGCAGCGAATTGCTTTCCACTTATGAATATCGCCAGATGGCGAAGTCTTATGAGCAGCTCTCCGCGTTCGGATTGCCGCCCTACACACTCAAACATAATGACAATTCAGACGTCGTCGTTACCGTCGACGATCTGATCGAGCGCATTTACGACCTGGCCAAAAAAGGCCTCGCCATCAGCCGTTACAAAGGCCTCGGCGAAATGAATCCGGAGCAGCTCTGGGAAACCACAATGGATCCCGAGCGCCGCCGGCTCCTGCAGGTCAAGATTGAAGACGGCGTCGGCGCCGAAGAGCTCTTTACGGTTCTCATGGGCGACCAGGTTGAGCCGCGCCGCGTCTTCATCCAGGACAATGCACTCGAAGTGAAGAACCTCGATATCTAATGGCTGACGATTTCGATTACACAACACACAGCGAGCAGCGCAATCCCGTCAATATCGAAGACGAGATGCGCAAGTCGTATCTCGACTACGCGATGTCGGTCATCATCGGCCGCGCGTTGCCGGACGTCCGCGACGGCCTGAAACCGGTGCACCGCCGCATCCTTTACGGAATGTACGAGCAGGGCAACACGGCCGGCAAGGCTTATAAGAAATCCGCTCGCATCGTCGGCGACGTCATGGGTAAATATCATCCCCACGGCGACAGCGCGATTTACGACTCCGTCGTGCGCATGGCGCAGGATTTTTCGATGCGCTATCGCCTCGTCGACGGCCAGGGCAACTTCGGCTCGGTCGATGGCGACAATCCCGCGGCAATGCGTTACACCGAAGTGCGTCTGACGCGGCTCGCCGAAGAGCTGATGCGCGACGACATCGACAAAGAGACGGTCGATTTCGTCCCCAACTACGACGGCACCGAGCGCGAGCCGGCCGTATTGCCCGCCAAGTATCCGAACCTGCTAGTCAACGGCTCCTCCGGCATCGCGGTCGGCATGGCCACGAACATTCCTCCTCACAATCTCGGCGAGGTCATCGACGCTTGCCTTATGGTCATCGAAAATCCGCACGCCTCGGTGAAAGAGCTGATGACTGTAATGCCCGGTCCCGATTTCCCGACGGCCGGTTTCATTTTCGGCATTGAAGGTATTTACGAGGCGTATAACACGGGCCGCGGAATCATTCAGGTCCGCGCGAAAGCTGCAATCGAAACACAGAAAAAGAGTGAGCGCGAACAGATCGTCGTTACGGAAATCCCGTACATGACGAACAAGAAGCGCCTGCTCGAGAAAATCGCCGAGCTGGTTCACGACAAGCGCATCGAAGGCATCAGCGATCTTCGCGATGAATCCGATCGCGAAGGGATGCGCATCGTCATCGAATTGAAGCGCGATGCGATCGCCGAGGTCGTGCTGAACAATTTGTATCGCAACACGCAGATGCAGACTACGTTCGGCATCATTTTCCTGGCCATCGTCAACAACAAGCCGGAGGTCATGGACCTCCCGACGCTGCTCCACCATTTCGTCGAGCATCGCAAAGAGATCGTCGTCCGCCGGACGCGCTTCGACCTTCGCAAAGCGGAAGAGCGTGCGCACATCCTGGAAGGTCTCGTCAAAGCTCTCGACGTCCTCGACGAATTGATCTCGCTCATCCGCGGCAGCCGCACGCCGCAGGAAGCGAAGAGCGGTTTGATCGAGCGCTGGCAGTTCAGCGACGTACAGGCGCAGGCGATTCTCGACATGCGCCTGCAGCGCCTCACCGGCCTGGAGCGCGAAAAGATCGTGGCCGAGTACGAGGAAGTTCAGGCCACCATTCGCCGCCTTCGCGAGATTCTCGGATCCGAGGCGCTCGTCCTCGGCATCATCAGCGCCGAGCTCCGCGAGATCAAGGAAGCCTACGGCGACAAGCGCCGCACGGAGATCGTGCCGCAGGCCAGCGACATCACCATCGAAGACATGATCGCCGACGAAGACATGGTCATCACCGTGTCGCGCGGCGGCTACATCAAGCGCTCGCCGCTGTCGCTTTATCGCGCGCAACGCCGCGGCGGCAAAGGCCGCATCGGCATGCAGACGAAGGAAGAGGACATCGTCGAGCACCTTTTCGTCGCCAGCGCGCACTCGTACGTGCTCGTCTTCACCGACCGCGGACGGCTGTATTGGATCAAGGTGCACCAGATCCCCGAGGTGGCGTCGAATGCGAGAGGGAAAGCGATCGTCAACTTGTTGACCGTCGAGCAGAACGAGAGCGTTCGTGCGCTGCTCACCGTCCGCGATTTCAACGACGCCAAGTACGTGGTCATGGTCACGCGCGCCGGCAAGATCAAGAAGACGGAGCTGACGGCGTTCTCGAACGTCCGCGCCAGCGGCATCATCGCCATCGACATCAACGAAGGCGACGATCTCTACGCCGTTCGCCTGTCGCAGGGCGGCGACGAGATCTTCATCGGCACGCACGACGGCATGGCCATCCGCTTCAACGAAAACGGAGTCCGCCCCATGGGCCGTGGCGCCGCCGGCGTGAAAGGCATTTCGCTTCGCGAAGGCGACTACGTCGTCGAGATGGACGTGCTCCCCGCCTCCGGCGAGCCGGTTCCGGAGCCGCCGGCGGAAGGCGAAGAGTTGGAAGTCGTTGAGACCGAGCCGGAGTTGGAGGACGCGGAAGTCGTCGCCTCCGACGAGCGCGGTCAGATCCTCACCGTCACCGAGAAGGGTTTCGGCAAGCGCACTCCGGTCTCCGCGTATCGGCTGCAGTCGCGCGGCGGCATCGGCGTCACGAACATCAAGACCACCGACAAGAACGGCAAGGTCGCCGGTATCTCGTACGTCTTCGAGGACGACCAGGTGCTGCTCATCACCGAGCAGGGGATGATCATCCGCACGAACGTCGCCGACATCCGCTCCATCGGCCGCAGCACGCAAGGAGTCCGCGTCATCAACATCGACGAGAACGATCTGGTCGTCGCCGCGGTGAAACTCGTCGACAAGGACGACGGCGAAGAAGATGTCCCGACGGACGACGCCGAAGCTGCTGATTCCGAAGCGCCGGACGACGACGACACGATTCACTGACGGAAGGCGGACGTACAATCGCGCATGCACAAAATCTCGCGCGAGCGCGTGACGCAGCTCGCGCGCGACCTTCTGGAGGCGATGACGCGTACGCGCTCCGTCACCCTGCTCAAGGAACGCGAAGTAGTCCGCCAGTCGATCGCCCACGCTCTGGCTGACGAGCTCAAACGCGAGGAAGAGCGCGAGGAAAATGTCCGCCGCCGCATCGCCGCGATGAAAAAGCCGCCGGCATCAAGCTCGCGCGAGTACGAAACGCTCTTCGCTCAGTTGATGGAAGAGGAGTACTTGCGCGAGGGGCTCGACACCTAGTTACGCGTCCGCGCGCGCTTCTTCGGGCTCGCGCACTTCGACGTCCGCGTCATCCGCGTCATCGCTCTGCATTTCCGTGCGCCAGCGCTGCGCTTTCATCTGCTCGAAAATCCCGCCGCTGTGTCCCGCCGGAATCCACGAATTGCCGCCGCACTTCGGGCAGCGATTGCGGAAGGCGATGTTCTTGCCGCAGTCGGGGCAGATGATCACCAGCGAGTGCGACAGCTCGAACTTCTGCTCACCCTCGGCGTCGAGGCTGTTCAGGAACGAGGCGAGATTGGTGAAGGTATCTTCGAGAGACATGACAGCTCGGCAGGGTCAAACTGCATGTGGCGTGCCGTGTCAGCTCAGATCCGCATCACGTCGAACTGCTCGTGGTGAAGGGAGTCATCCGGCTTGAAGACCAGGTGCACACCCATGTTGCGTTCGATTTCCTCGAAAATCGGATCGTTCGCGTTGTGTACGGAACCGTAGACGACGGGATTCAGACGGACGATGACGTCCTGTCCCTCATGCAGGTCGTGCAGTTTCGCCAGCTCGCGCCAGATCTCGAAGGCGATCGTCGTATTCGACTTGATCCGTCCGCTGCCGCCGCAATACGGGCAGGCTTGCGTCAGCGAGCGCTCCAGGCTCTGGCGCACGCGTTTGCGCGTCATCTCGATCAGACCGAATTCGGAGATCTGCAGAATCTTGGTCTTCGAACGGTCCTTCCGAATCTCGATCTCCAGCGCCTCGAACAGACGCTCACGATTGGCGAGATCCTCCATGTCGATGAAGTCGAGCACGATGATCCCGCCGAGGTCGCGCAGGCGGATCTGGCGGACGATTTCTTTGGCTGCTTCGAGGTTCGTCTTGAAAACCGTCTCCTCGAGATTCTTCTTGCCGACGTACTTTCCCGTGTTCACGTCGATCGCCACCAGCGCCTCGGTCTGATTGATGACGATGTAGCCGCCGGACTTCAGCCACACTTTCGACTTCAGCGCCTTCGCGATTTCCGCTTCGATGCTGAAGTCTTCGAAGATCGGCTCGTCGCGGCGATAGAGCCGGACGCGTGACACGAGGTTCGGCTGAATCTGATCGAGGAACTCGACGATGCGCTGATATTGATCGACCGAGTCGACCCACACGCTTTTGAACTCGGGCGACAGCACGTCGCGGATCGTGCGCAGAACGAGATCGAGATCGTGATGCAGCGCCGTCGGCGCCGACGCTTTCTCGCCCTTCCGTTTGATCTGCTCCCACAAGTCGGTGAGGTACTTCAGATCGGCGCGGAACTCATCCTCCTCGCGCTCTTCGCCCGCGGTGCGGACGATGAATCCGCCGGCGCCGGCAGGACGGATGCGCTCGAGAATGTCCTTGAGCCGCGTCCGTTCGCCTTCGTTCTCGATGCGCCGCGAAACGCCGATGTGATTGACGGTCGGCATGTACACGAGGAAGCGGCCCGGCAACGTGATGTGGCTGGTGATCCGCGCCCCTTTTCCGGCGATCGTGTCTTTCGACACCTGCACGACGATCTCCTGCCCTTCGCGGAGCAGGTCCGCAATCGACGCCTCGGCGCGCTGCTGCGGAACGTCGTCGAGCGTGAGGTCGTCGGTCGAGTCCGCGCTGTCGAACTCTTCGAGATCTTCGACGACGTCGGAGACGTAGAGGAACGCGTCGCGCTCCAGCCCAAGGTCGACGAAGGCCGACTGCATGCCGGGCAAAACCTTCGTCACTCGCCCTTTGTAGATGTTGCCGACGATGGTGCGATGCCGCGTCCGCTCGACCCACAATTCGACGACCTGTCCGTCGTCGAGGACGGCGATGCGCGACTCGTGTTTGGCGGCGTTAATGACGATTTCGCGGGACATTCGGGGGCGCATTGTAGACTGCCCCTCATGCCGCTCACGCTCTACTTCGCCGGCGCAATCAGCGGCGGCCGCGGCGACGTGGCGCTCTACCGCGAGATCATCGCCGCCCTCGAAGCCGACGGCCATCACGTGCTCGCCGGCGCCGTGGCCGCGGAGCATGTGACCGCGTCCGGCGAGGCACTCGACTCCTGCGCGATCTTCGACCGCGACCTCGGCTGGATCGCTGCCGCCGACATCCTCGTTGCTGAGGTATCGATGCCGTCGACGGGCGTCGGATACGAGATCGCCACTGCCCGCTACCGCTACAAAATCCCGGTCATCTGCCTCTATCGGCCAGCCCACACGTCGCGCTGCACGGCCATGGTGTCGGGCGACCGCGGGATCGAGCTGATCGAGTACTCGGAGATCGCCGATTTGCTGCCGCGTCTCACCTCCGCCCTCACGAAATACACCGCAGCCCCCCTCGGTTTGCCCCCACGTTGACGGCGTGGACGACGCTTTGCTATCGTCCCCCGCCCGCCGCGCCGCAAGTACTCCGGCATAGCTCAGTTGGTAGAGCAACGGACTGTTAATCCGTGGGTCGTAGGTTCGAGTCCTACTGCCGGAGCCAGGCGTTCCTTCCTCACTCCTTCGCGTCGCTGCGGCGTTCGGTGAAGACGCCGATCAGTTTCATCAGGACCGGCAGGCCGGTGGTGAGCGCCGTCGCGAGAGCCGTGGTCGTGGTCAGCATGTCTTTCTGCGTTGCGAAGAGCAGGAGCAGGAAGCTGATGATGATGACGAAGAACGGCAGGCGCAGCGAGTCCCAGGTGCTGGCGCCGCGACTTTCGCGGGCGATCATCACGATGTTTTCGCGTTCCGCAGCCGTGAGGACGTAGAGCCGGAACGATTCGCTGAACAGCTCCAGGTTCGGATTGCGCCGCACCAGGCCGCGTGCGATGAGACGCCGCAGCGTGCGGCGGTTCCGGCCGTTGGCCAAGCCGTCGTGCGCGAGCTGATAGAGCAACAGCTTCTCATCCTGGCGGCAGCTCGACCAGAGGCCGGCGAAGTACGTCTCGGCGCGTTCGCAGATCTCGTCGAGAAGGCGCTGCCGGTCGGTGTCCGAATCGCTTTCCCGGAGCGTGCGGTAGAGATCAGCTTCCTCCGCCAGCTCGTTGTAGAGGCGGCGCAGAAATGCGTTGTGGGCAGTTTCTTTCTCGAGCCACGTCTTCGGCTCGGCCGCGGTGGCGACGCTGACGGTCCGCAGCGCATTGCGCCGCTCCCATTCTTCGTGGCGGAGGTCCAGCTCTTCCGCCGTGACGGTCACGAAGCACTGCAGCAGCGTGGTCCAGCGGGCGAAGTAGGCCGCGGATTCGTCGCCGGGCGGTGGCGGAGTCGTCGGGATGTAGGACGGACACACGGCCGAGGAGACGATGACCGTTCGGTCTGAGAGCATGAGCAGGCGTTCCAGCCAGTTCAGTTTTTTCGCGTTGACGGCGCCGTCGTTGATGCCGTACTCGAAATCGATGACGCGGACGTTCCTTCCTGCCTCGGTACTGTCGAGGATCTCGAGGACGGCGGACCAGTTGTCGTTGCGATCGAGCGACGCGAACGAGACGTCCACGAAGGCCAGACCTTTCGTCAGTGATGCCAGATCGCGGTCGCGCCGCACGAGAAAAATGTGTTCGCCGAGGGTCGGACTGAGAGGCTTGCGCGCCAGCCAGTCGGGCTCGTGAACGTCGATCAGCAGAACGCGCTTGGCTACGAAATCCGCCGCAAACCAGAAGATCGCCAGCAATGGAAACGCCAGGACAATGATGATCAGCACGCGACGCCAATCCGATCCCAGAAACGACGCTCGCGGGACGAACGAGTTGATGACGATGTTCCCCGTCACGTTGTCGCCGGTCCAGAAGAACGACGCCACGTCGGTATCGAAATGGACCTTCCGAACAAGCTTGATCGGCCGCTCGGTATTTGATTCACCGACTCCCGACGCCGCCGGCCGGCACCATTGCCAGAGCTTGTCGCTCGCTTCTCCAGCGAAAAGAGGGCGGATGGCGATCGAGTCGTCGTACAGCGACGGCAGCCAGTTGGCCGCCCATGCCGCAATGGTCCAGTTCTTCGGATCATCGGTATCCGGGCACGATTCGGCTGCGCCGGCCGGCGGCACCGGAGCTCCTTTCGGCAGCGGCGTGAGATACCACTCGCTGCCAAAGAGGATTTCCACGGGATTGCGGAAGACGTCGGAAAACGAGTCGAGTTTGGTCGCCGGTGGCACGTCTGGCGGCAGCGCGTTCATCGTCACGAGATGATCGATCCGCTGCTCCAGGCTGGCCGCCGTGCGAAGCTGGCTGTACTTCACCAGCAGTTCCACTTCGACATGCCGGCTGATGGTGAAGCTGCCGATGACCGGAAGAACCACGCCGATGATGATTAGCAACACGCCGCAAAGCCGGTAGAGAGTGGCGTAGCCGTATCGCAATTGCACCCGCTGGAATGCAGCCCGAAGGCGTTTGGAACGCTTCCAGCCGTCGCCGAGAAGGATGAATGTCAGCAGGGCCACGCCGAGAGTGGCCAGAACGAGAATCCCCTTCACCAGCGGCGCTAGCTGAGCGGAGAAATGTTCGGCGTGGACGTCCGCGGCGAGCATGTGCGCGACCAGCATCGCCGTGACGATGATCCATACCGGCGTGCCGACGGCAAAGCGGCGTGGCGCTCCCGCGCGGTGAAGCAGGAGATACGTCGTCACCATCGCCAGGAGCGGAAGGATGACGATGCCCGAATACGAGTCCCACGGCGCCAGCGCGTAGTTGTTGAGGGCGAAGAGGAGAACCAGCGCCGCCAGAACGACGCACAGGCGGAGATAGTCGCCTTGGCGTGTGGCGTCCGGCCAGAGCCTCGGAGCGCGATACCGCGGCTTGAGCAGCAGAACCGCCAGGTAAACGACGAAGTACGGCACCGCGCTGAGAAGAAGCAACGCCAGCGTCAGGAGCGTCGCCTCCACGTTCAGCACGCGCGTCAGCCGTTTGGCGCGGAACGTCACCAAGGTCCACGCCGAGCCGTCGAGCGGACGGACATACATCGACTGATCGTCGCCCCAGTACGTCGCGTCCACATGCCCGGCTCGCCGCGCCACGACGGCCGAGCGCAGATTGCGGTTCTGGTCGGTCTCGGTGAAGAAATTCTCGTAACCGATCCGCTGCGTGTCGGAGTGGTAGATGACCTCTCCGTTCTCGTCGATGATCGCCATCTCCGCGCCAGGCGGACGAATGGCGTCGCTGATGTCGATCAGATTCGTTGCCAGTGCGATGACGGAAAACGGAGGCCCACGTTCGTCGTCCGAGTGGTAGGCCTTGTCCCATGCTTTCGCCTCTTCGGTTTTCTTCGCCAGGATCGCGCGTACCTCACCGGTCGCTTTCGACCGGACCCAGTCCAACACGTATTGCGTCGGCGGATCGCCTGGCAGGGTCCACGTTCTTTCCTGGCTGGCGAGCTTGAAGTAGGTCCGGCCGCTGACGTCTTTGAGCGCGCTGAGGATGCGGCCGAAGCGAACGCTCTGTTTCCCCTCCTCATCGATCCAGGAGATCGATTCGATGTATGGGTAACTGCCGGTCTCGGGGTCACCCATCAGACTTTTCGGCAGCGTCTGAACCGGCTGGTGCTCGCGCGCCTTCGTCGCATCGGCTCGCGTCAACTTCTCGGCCTTGGACAGCACGGCCATAGCGCGGCGAACGTCGGCGGCGAAATCGAGGTTCACCTTTTCGCCGAACTTGCTCAGTTGCTCATCGGCCGTTTGCGTGATGCCGAGGTAGGCAAATGCATCGAGCAGCGCCAGGGTGATCACCGCGGCACCAACGATGGTGCAGATGATGATGAGCACCACGTCCGTGATCATCAGCGGCTGGCTCGGATGAATCAGGGCGATCCGAAGATACGGCCAGCAGCAAAGTGCGAGCAGAGCGATGGCGATTGCGATCAGGATGAGCGACGCCGAAACGGCGGAGACGTCGTATCGGAATCGTGATGCCGAGACCAGCCCGCAGACGACCCACTCGTTGCTCTTGTTGCCGTGAACGCTGGCCGGCTTCCGGGAGAATGTGTAGGGCTGAGTAAAAAGCACGTAGTCGGAGCCGTTCAGCGAAACGGTCATGTGGCCGGTGCCGGTCGTCAGCGATGCCGGAGTGATCGCTTCGTACTCCGAGAACAGTCCTGATTTTCGTTTCTGCAGCGCTTTCAGGTTCGTGATCAAAACGGGCGCACCGCTGTCACGTTCTGTCATCGCGCTCTGCGGTTTCGCGGGATTGGGCGTTGGCTCCGGAGAACCGGTATCCGTCTTCTCGCCGCTGGTCGTAGTCGCTGCAGGCTTTGCTTCGGGGACGTTGATCGGGGCGACGGGCGGAGGTTCTTCCGCCTCGTCGATCCATTCTTCGTTGGTGCCGAGGAGCGTCGAGGATGCCGGAGGGGGCCGGACGCTGTACAAGACCGTGCCGTCGTCGCGGGCCACGAGCAGCACGTCGAACGCGGCGCCGAGGTTGCGCGTGAAGATAGGACGAGCTACGTCATCGATCATCACCGACCCGCACGACACCGCCGGCTTCTGATCGACATAGGCCTGCAGACGCACTTTCCAACCACGAGTCCCTTCTACGACGTCGCGGCGCAACTGCGCGCGGCCGGTAGCCGTCTTCGGCCACTCGTTCGGGAGTTCGTCAGTACACTGTCCGTACTTCAACCCGGGCGTGTAGTAGAGATCGCCGGGTTTCGTCGCGCCGTTAGGATCCTCGGACTTCGCCTTCAGGCTCACGAAGTCGGCGAACATCGAGATGCGTCCCTCGACCTGTGCCGTGAGCATCGACAGCAGGCGCAGGTTCCGGCCGGTGTAGTACTCCGCCTGTTTACGGTAATAGGCGTAGTAACCGCAACCGACCAGTGCCAGCACTACGATCGTTATCACGAGCGGCGCGCGCGAGCCGCGTTGCTGCGGCTTTTTGACGTCGCCCGTGCTGTCGGTTTTGGACCTGAATACCATTTCGCATGAGGGGACGCGGAGTGGACCCCTTCCTCCGGTAGTAATGAAGTAGTGAAGACAGGTCCGTATCCGTTACAGCGCATGCCCGCGCTAAACTTGCGTCCCATGAAATTCGGCGTCGTCGTCCTGCCCGGCTCGAATTGCGATCACGATGCGGTTCATGTCGCTCGGGACGTGCTTGGGGCTGAGGTCGAGGTCCTGTGGCACAAGGAGACGGACCTTCGCGGGGCGGACTGCGTCATCATTCCCGGCGGGTTTGCGTACGGCGATTACCTTCGCGCCGGCGCGCTGGCGAAGTTTGCGCCGGTGATGGAACCGATCCGGCGGCATGCGGCCGATGGCGGCATGGTGTTCGGCATCTGCAACGGCTTTCAGGTGGTCACCGAAGTCGGTCTGCTGCCGGGCGCGTTGATGCGGAACGAACATCTGCGATTCGTCAGCCGCGATATTTTTTTGCGCGTCGAGGAGACCGATACGCCGTTCACGTGCGAGCTGGAACGCGGCGCGGTGCTGCGCGTGCCGATCGCGCATGGCGAGGGGAACTACTTCGCGGACGACGCCACGCTCGATGAACTGGAGCGCAATCGGCAGGTCATCTTTCGCTATTGCGATGCCGAGGGACGCGTCACGCGCGAGGCGAACCCGAACGGATCGGCGCGCAACATCGCCGGCATCTGCAACGCGGGCCGCAACGTCCTCGGGATGATGCCGCATCCGGAGCGGTGCGCCGAGGCGCTGCTAGGCAACACGGATGGCTTCGGCATTTTCCGCTCGATCGCCGCGGCGATGGCGAAGGTCTGAATGCGAACGTTGCTCGCGGCCGCAGTCATCGCGTTGACGATCCTCGCGCCGGTCCTACGCGCGCAGGAAGACGTTCCCGAGGTCGCGCGAACGCTCATGGAAGACGCGGAGCGCGCGCGCGAAGCGAATCGGATCGATGACGCGATCGCGAAGTATCGCCGCGTGATCGAAGTCGCGCCGTCGCTAGCGTCGGCTTACGTCAACCTCGGCGCTCTTTACTTCAAGCAGGGAAAAGTGGCGGAGGCGTACGAGACGTTCGTGCGCGGAGCCGCCGCCGCGCCGGCCGATCGAACGCTGCTCTCCAACGCCGCTGCGGCCGCGCAGCAGTTGGGAAAATCGGCCGACGCGCTGAAGTACGTCGACGAAGCGATCGCAAAAACGCCGCGCGATGCGGCGCTGTATTCGCTGCGCGCGACGATCCTTCGTTCGCTCAATCGCAACGACGACGCGCTCGCCGCCATCACGCAAGCAACGCAGCTCGCGCCTGACGATGCGAAGTATCAGTTCAGTCTCGGCAACACGCTCGTTGCGCTTGGACACAGAGACGAAGCGATCGCCGCGTACCGCAAGGCAGCAGATCTCGATCACACGTTTCTGCGCGCGTACTTCAACCTCGGCGCGGTTCTGTTCGACGCCGGCCGCTACGACGAAGCGCTTGATGCCTATCGCATGGCGCTCGCGCCGATCGACCAAGCCTTCACAAATCATCAGCCGGTCGAAGCCGTCAACGCCCGCGCCTACGCAAACCTCGGCGCGATCTATTTGAAGCAGCAGAAGTGGCCCGAGGCCATCGACGCCTACCAGAAGGAGGCCGCGCTCGACGACAGCACGTCCGCCCACTACAACCTCGGCTTCCTTTACTTCACGACCGGCAAGACCGACCGCGCGCAACTGGAGTATCGAAAGGCGCTCGCCGGCGACGCGTCGCTGCCGCTCGCCTATCTCCACCTCGGCACGATCGCGTTCAAGGCCGCAAAGTACGACGAGACGATCAAGTTGCTTCGCGATGGCATGCCGCACTTCGACGCCGATTCCAAACGGATCGCGCTGAAGATGCTCGGCCGCGCGCAATCGATTCGCGATGATCGTGCCGGCGCTCGCGCATCGTTCGAAGAGGCGTTGAAGCTCGACCCGAACGATGCCGAGTCGCTGCTGCTCCTCGGACGAATCGCGCGACATGAGCAGCGGCTCGACGATGCGAAGTCGCTCCTGCAGCGCGCGCCGTCGAACAACATCGTCATGCTCGAGCGCGCACTCGTCGCGCGCGATGCAGGCGATCTCGCCGCCGAACGTGCCGCGCTCGAAGCGCTTCCCGATCGTCCCGCGTTACGCGCCGAGCTCGCGGTTGTGGATGCGCGCCAGAATCCGAGCGCCGCCAACCTGCGCGCGCTGCATATCGCGACGCCCGAGGTCATCGCCGTCCTCGATGCGCTCGATGGAAAACGGGAAGCGGCGGCGAAGTCGCTCGCGCAGAGCGCCTCGCCGATCGCGCGCGGCGACGCCGGCATTCTCTTTTGGCAGCTCGGCATGTTGAACGATGCGAAGCATCATCTCGCGATGGCCCACAAAGCGTTCGCCGATTGGAACGAAGTCTCGCTCGCTGCTGCCGAGGCGGCGATCGGCGAACGGCGGTACGACGATGCGGCGGAGTTGCTCGATTCCGTCCGCTGCAGCAGCGACGCGTGGGGTCGTCGCACGGCCTCGATGCTCGAGCTCACGCTTGGTTCGCAATCAGACGTCTGCGGCCGCGCGAAGAAATCGCTCGCGATCGCACTCCTCGCCCAAGCCGCGGACGAGCTCGATCGCGCCGCAAAACGTCAGGACGAAGCCGCGGCGCGCCGTGCGCGTGTGCTTGCGGAACGCGCGGCGTCGCTCGATGAGCGACGGCAATCGCTCGCGCTCTTCATTCGTGGCACCGCCGATCTCGTCATCGGCGGCGACGCGCGCGACACGCTTTCTCGCGCGATTTCCGGCGATCTGCCGCCCGCGGTCGAATCGATCGCAAAGAAAAACCTGGAAGCGGCGCAGCCGGCGAAGGAAGCGGCCGAGGAGCCGATATCATCGCAGCCCCGTCACACTGTCGTCGTTTTCCTTCCCGACACGCCGGCCGAGACGGAAAAGAAACTGGCCGAGGCAACGACTGCGATCGTCGCGAATCTCGCCGGCGCGTCGTCGCTGCCGCTGAAGGCGGAGCTGTTTCGCCGCGCGGACGACGCGCGAGCATTCATCGCCGCGAACCGCGATCGCATCGGCGTGATCATCTCCAATCCTGAATTCATCGCGCGCGACTTTTCGCCACGCTTCGCATTCAGCCGCGAAGGGCGGACGACGTACGAGCGCAAAGTAGTCGTGCCTGCGCGCAGCATTGCGAAGACGCTGGCCGATCTGCGCGGCAAGACGATCAGCGGCTCCGAAGGATTGGGAGACGACGGCGTCGCTGTGACGACGCGCGTTGCCGACGACCTCACCGCCGCCGCCAACGCGCTCTACGGCCGCACCGACGCCGCGCTCGTCTCCGAATCGAATCCGCTGCTCGCCGAACACGCGCGCGATCTTCGCGTCATCCACACCACTGCACCGCAACCGCTGCCGGTTATCGCATTTGCACCGATGCCCGCCGCCGATCGCTTCGCGCTCGACGACGCGCTGCGAGCGCTCCCGCGCGCGTCGCTCGCGCCGCTGCAGTTCAGCGGCGTCGTCCGCATCAACGAGCCGCGCGTCGCCGCGAAGCGCGAAATCCAGACCCTGCCCGCCTCCGCCCTCGGCCTGAAACTCGATCCGCCGATCTCGCTGCCCTTGCGCATTTCCGTCGAACTGCCGCGCGTCGAGATTCCGGAAGATCTGTTCGGACCTCCGCAGCCTTAACGCGCGGCAACCGAGTGCGCCGCTCCCCGCCCGCGATCCTCATCCCACCCTTTATTTTACGACGGATGAAACGAATTGCGTATACCCGTCACTATGAAGCAACGGTGCAAAGTGGAGTAGTCCGCAGAGCCCCGTTCCTCTTGAAGAAGTCTGAAAAGGAGAATTTATGTCAATCGTATTGAAGGGAACCCCGGAAACGAAACCAAAAGAACTGCCGCCGGCGGTTGAACACGAAATCAAATTCGCAAAGCGCGTGGCAGGATCAGCAGCTGAACAGAAGCAGGCACTCAAGGACTGGCAGAAAAGTCAGCCTGCGCCCAAGCCGGCCAAAAACCCGGACGTGCCGATCAAGGCGGTATCGCCGACTGCGGCGAACATCGAAAAACTCGTCGCCGTTGCGAACAGCGACCAGGCGCCGCAGGAAATCATCAACCAGAAGCTGGATGAACAGACGTTTTTCGGTACCGCATTCACAGCAACGACCGTCTACGAATTCATCAAAATGCAAGGCGAATACACGAAACGCAAGTCGTCCCGTGCAACCGCTGCCACAGCGGATGCCGAGTGGGCCCAGGTAGTCAAGGGCGCCCAAAGCGCGTTCGCGTCTGCGGGTTTGAAGGTCACAGAAGCTCAGCTGACAAGCGCCGCAAAGGATCTCGCCGGCAACAAGCGCCAGCTGGAAACCATCGCCAGAATCGCGAACTCTCGCGTGGCGACCAACAAGACCGCAAGCCTTGCACCGGCGACCGGAGTTGCCGCGAAGGCGCTGGATGTTGGCCTTACAGGCACGTTCGCGCCCGCCACGGCGCTGATCATCGATCCGAACGCTCTCAGGATCGTTATCCCCAACCTCTGCAGTCAGCCCTTCGCACAAGGAACTTTCACACAACATTGGTCGCATAGCTGGAGTCTGACCATTACTTACCCGTACTGGTGTCCTATCTGGTACAACCCATTAAGGGTCTGCTGGGCCACGGCAACAATCGCCTCCGTGAGTGTCGACATCGGTCTAAATGTTGGCTACAAGGTCAATTGCTGCGGCGCGAGCGCATCGGGACAGGCGTGGGCTCAGGCGTGCGGAACGATCGCCGGAATCACCAAATGTGTCGGTTGCACGGCCACTGTCGTCGGCGTAGTTGGTTTTTCGAGACTCCCAGTTGGCTCCCAGTGCGCCTATGGGCTCGGCATCAACGCATCCATTGTGTGTCAGGTCTTCGGCGCCAATGTCTTTACCGCGACGTGGTCGTTTGGCTACTCGGTCCTTGGACCTTGCCCGCCGCCGGGAATCTGCTAAAGCATTTGCGCCGGGAGCGGCGTCGCTCCCGGCGCATGGAAATCTGGTTATGCTCGCGTATCCTTCGTCATCGATCATCTGGCTTGTGCTCTGCTGGCTCGCCGCATGGCGCGTAACGGCAATGGTTCGCTACGAGGCAGGTCCATTCGATTTATTCAGCTGGATTCGACTCGCTTTGACGAAGGCCGGCCTGCAGCGACTGGTGACTTGTTTTCACTGCACGGGAGTTTGGGTCAGCGCGATCCTGGTCTTGATCATGTTTGAATTGCACCCGCGCTCGATCATTATCATTCTTGCAATCGCCGGCGCGGTATCGATTACAGAGCGCGCACTCGGTGAGGAGGCTTCTGATGTTTAGCGGATGCTGTGGTCAGCCTGCCGCGAAGCGGGCAACGAAGGAACCGGAGGAAGCGTTGCCGGAAAATCCTTCTATCGAAAATGGCGTTGCTCTTTTGTACCTGGGTGCGGGGCGGCATCATTACACCGGCTCCAATACGGGATTTCTATACGTCGTCTCCGACCACCGCCGTTCATTTGTTGCGCATCCCGATGACGTGCGCGGTTTATTACGAAATCGATTCGTGATTCCCAAGCCCTGATTTCAAAGAATATGCGCAATGTAGTAAATCACGGCGCCAATCACGATCAATATACGAAATCGATTCGTGATTCCCAAGCCCTGATTTCAAAGAATATGCGCAATGTAGTAAATCACGGCGCCAATCACGATCAATACAAGAACGGTCATTCCGCAACCCATACCGAAACAATTGAAGTTCGAGCGTTCACCCTTCAATCGCTCAACCGTGCCGAAGACGTCGCCGGAGCGCACGTCGCGAGGCACTTCGGGCGGAGTCAGATCATTCATGTCAATGCGCCGCTACGGCGCCATGCACTGCGCCGCACGAGCAGACATTTGGATCGGTTGCCGTGTCGGGCTCGTAGCCGAGCGAAGGCGAGAGCCAGCGTTCGACGATCGGCAGCGGCATGTCTTTGCGGAGGTGGTAATCCGCGACTTGGTCGTGTCCGATTTTTCCGACGGAAAAGTACTTCGATTGCGGATGCGCGAAGTACAGGCCGCTGACCGAGGCGGCGGGCATCATGGCGAAGGTCTCGGTCAACTCGATGCCGGCGCGCTCGGCGCCGAGGAGCGAGAAGAGCGTCGCTTTTTCGGTGTGGTCGGGGGAGGCGGGATAGCCGGGCGCGGGACGGATGCCGCGGTATTTTTCGGCGATCAATTCGTCGCTGGAAAGATTCTCATCCGGCGCGTACCAGTTGGCGCGCGCGTCTTTGTGCAGCATCTCCGCGAGCGCCTCGGCCAGGCGATCGGCGAGCGCTTTGGTCATGATGGCGTTGTAGTCGTCGTGATCTTTTTCGAAACGCGCCACCACGTCGCCGACTCCGATGCCGGCGGTGACGGCGAAGCCGCCGATGTAGTCGATGGTGCCGCTTTCCTTCGGCGCGATGAAGTCGGCGAGCGCGAGGTTCTGACCCGTGTTCGTCTCCTGCTGCTGCCGCAGCGTATGGAAACGGGCGAGGACGTTGCCGCGCGATTCGTCGGAGTAAAGCTCGACGTCGTCGCCAACGGAGTTCGCGGGCCAGAATCCGTAGACGGCGCGGGCGCGGATCAGGCGATTGTCGATGATCTCGCGCAGCAGGCGCTGGCCGTCCTCGTACAGCTCTTTCGCGCGCGGCTCATCGAGAATCTGCGGGAAGCGCCCGCGCAGTTCCCAGGCGGCGAAGAACGGATTCCAGTCAATGAACGGCTCGATGCGCTCGAGCGGAACGTCATCCAGAACGCGCACGCCGAGGAACGGAGGACGCTCGGGCGAAAACGTCAGCGACGGTTTGCGGCGTCGCGCGGTTTCGAGCGGCAGGATCTTCACCGCGTCCTGACGCTTCGCCTGCGCTTCGCGGAGGTGCTCGTACTCCGCGTTGCGCTCGCGGACGAAGTCGTCCTTGCGGTCGGACAGAAGCGTGCTGACGACGCCGACGGCGCGCGAGGCGTCGAGCACATGCACCGTCGCGTGCGAATAGCGCGGCGCAATTTTCACGGCCGTGTGCAGCTTCGACGTCGTCGCGCCGCCGATGAGGACCGGGACGGTGAAGTTGCGGCGCTCCATCTCGCGCGCGACGTGCACCATCTCGTCGAGCGACGGGGTGATGAGGCCCGAGAGGCCGATGATGTCGGCCTTTTCGGCGATGGCGGTGTCGAGGATCTTGTCGGCGGAAACCATCACGCCGAGGTCGATGACCTCGTAATTGTTGCATCCGAGAACGACGCCGACGATGTTCTTGCCGATGTCGTGAACGTCGCCTTTGACCGTCGCCATCAGCACCTTGCCGCGCTGCGAGAGGTCGCCGGCTTTGGCCTTTTCGGCCTCCATGAACGGCAGCAGGTACGCGACCGCCTTTTTCATCACGCGCGCGCTTTTGACGACCTGCGGGAGAAACATCTTGCCGGCGCCGAAGAGGTTGCCGACGACGTTCATGCCGTCCATCAGCGGACCTTCGATGATGGCCAGCGCGCTCGGATACTTCTGCCGCGCTTCTTCGACGTCGTCGTCGAGATGCTCGATGATCCCTTTGACCAGTGAGTGCGAAAGGCGCTCTTCGACCGTTCCACTGCGCCACGCTTCTTCTTCTTTCGCGGCGGCGGTGCTCTGGCCCTTGATCGAATCGGCGTACGCGAGCAGGCGCTCGGTGGCGTCGGCGCGACGATTCAGCAGCACGTCTTCGACGAGGTCGCGCAGTTCGGACGGAATCTCGTCGTAGATCGCGAGCTGGCCGGCGTTGACGATGCCCATGGTCAGGCCAGCCTTGATGGCGTGGTAGAGAAACGCGGCGTGCATGGCCTCGCGCACGGTCTTGTTGCCGCGGAATGAGAACGAGACGTTGCTGATGCCACCCGAAAAACTGGCCAGCGGAAAACGCTCGTGCAGTTGGCGCACGGCCTCGATGAAAGCGACGCCGTAGTTGTTGTGCTCCTCGATTCCGGTGGCGACAGTAAGGACGTTCGGATCGAAGATGATGTCGGTCGGATCGAAACCGACTTCGTCGACGAGAATGCCGTACGCGCGCGACGAGATCGCCACTTTACGCTCGATCGAATCGGCCTGGCCCTGTTCGTCGAAGGCCATCACGATCACTGCGGCGCCGTAGCGCTTGATGAGTCGGGCCTGTTCGCGAAACTTGTCTTCGCCCTCTTTCAATGAGATCGAGTTGACGACCGACTTGCCTTGCGTGCATTTCAGTCCCGCTTCGAGCACAGACCATTTCGACGAGTCGATCATGATCGGGACGCGCGCGATGTCGGGCTCCGAGGCGACGAGGTGGAGGAAGTTCGTCATCACTTTCTCGGAGTCGAGCAGCCCTTCGTCCATGTTGACGTCGAGGATGTTGGCGCCCCCGTCGATCTGCTGTTTGGCGATGGCCAGCGCCGGCTCGATGTCGCCCGCTTTGATGAGCTGCGCGAACTTCGGCGAGCCGGTGACGTTGGTGCGCTCGCCGACCATGATGAAGTTTGACTCCGGCGTGACGGTGAGCGCTTCCAGTCCGCTGAGCCGCAGATGTTTCTCGATGACCGGCGGCTTCCGAGGCGGAAAGCTCTTCACGGTCTCGGCGATCGCGCGAACGAAATCGGGCGTCGTGCCGCAACAGCCGCCGACGATGTTGATCCAGTTGTTGCCGGCGTATTCGTGCAGCAGCGCGGCCATCTCGGCGGGCGTCTGGTCGTACTCGCCGAGCGCGTTGGGCAGGCCGGCGTTCGGATAGCAACTGAGGTAAACCGGCGCGATCGACGCCAGCTCCTCGATGTGCGGCCGCATCTCCTTCGCGCCGAGGGCGCAGTTGATGCCGGCGGCGAGGAGCGGCGCGTGCGAGATGGAGTTCCAGCACGCTTCGACGGTCTGGCCGGAAAGCGTCCGGCCCGAGGCGTCGGTGATCGTGATCGAGGCGATGATCGGCAGACGGATGCCGGTGTCGGCGAAGTACTTTTCGATCGCGAACAGCGCGGCTTTGAGGTTGAGCGTGTCGAACGTCGTCTCCGGCATCAGGATGTCGGATCCGCCGTCGACCAGTCCTCGAGTCTGGTCGTAGTACGCGTCGACGAGCTCGTCGAACGTCACGCCGCGAAAGGCGGGATTGTTGACGTCGGGCGACAGTGACGCGGTTCGGTTGGTCGGCCCGAGCGAGCCGGCCACGAAGCGCGGACGGTCGGGAGTCGAGTACGCATCGCACGCGGCGCGCGCCAGCCGCGCGGCAGCGAGGTTGATGTCATAGGCATATTCGACGAGGTCGTAATCGGCCAGCGAGATCGCCTGAGCGTTGAAGGTGTTGGTCTCGATGATGTCGGCGCCGGCGTCGAGGTACTGGCGATGGATCTCTTCGACGATCTTCGGATTGGTCAGGCAGAGGACGTCGTTGGCGCCTTTGAGATCGCGCGAGTGCGCGGCGAACTGCGTGCCGCGATAGCCGGCTTCGTCGAGCCGGTAGCGCTGGATCATGGTGCCCATGGCGCCGTCGAGGATGAGGATGCGGCGGTCGAGCAGTTCGCGAAGTTCGGCGGTACGGTCGGGTTGTGGCATTCGGAATCTCCAGAAAAGAAAAAGCCCCGCTTGAAATTGCGGGGCTTCAGTCGGAGTCGAACGGCCTACTGCCGGCTCTTTAGCTTTTTTTAACCTGGTTGCAAGCGGCCCCGCAAATCAGTCCAGGAACGCTGAGGGTAAACAGCGAGAGGAGCGTTGTCAAACGGCTGCATGCTAATCTCCGAAGCGTTATGGCTACTGTTACTGACCTCCCCATCGCCCATACGGATCCCGTCAACGCGAAAATTCTGGCTGTTTCCGAGGATCGCATTCAGGGGTTCGTGCGCGATCCGATCGGCGTGATCGCGGAACAGTCGGGCGTCGATGCGGAGACGGTGATGGAGCGCATTCGCGCGATGCTCCAGGCCGGAACCATTCGTCGCGTACGGCAGACGCTGATGGCGACCAATCTCGCCGAGGGCGCGCTGGTGGCGTGGCAGTATCCGGAGGAGCTGCTCAACGAGGCGTTCGCCTACATGGTGGACGACGATCCGTTCTCCGGCCATGTCGTCATCCGCTCGACCGACGCGGCTACGCCGGGATCGAATTACCGGCTCTGGACGACGGTGAAAGTGCCGCAGGGGTATTCGATCGAGAAGCATTGCGCGCTGATCGGACGCCTGACCGGCGCCAACCACTTCCGCGTCATGCCCGCGCACCGCATTTTCGCCCTCGGCGTCGGCCACGTGCGCCGCAAAGGGATGGAGCCGGGATCGAAGTCGGATGAACTGGCCGAGGTGAAGGACACCACCAAGGCGAACCTGAGCGAGCTCGATTGGCGCGTGCTGACCGCTTTGAAGAGAGAGGTTGAGCCGGAGGAGTTCACCCGCGATCTGTGGCGCAATCGCGCCGCCGAGGCGGGCGTGCCGCTGGAGCAGTTCTTCGAAGTGGCCGAGTCGCTCAACGCGCGCAAGGTCATCGGGCGCTTTTCGACCTTCCTCGAGCACGTGAAGCCGCTCCAGACCGGCGAACGCGTGACGCGTTTCAATGCGCTGTTCCATTGGGCCGTGCCGCCGGGACGCGAGATGGAGGCGGGGCGCGAGATCGGACGCTTTCACATCCTCACGCACTGCTACTGGCGCGAGGGCGGCCCCGAGTTCCGCAACGTGAACATCATGGCCGTGGCGCACGGCACGGAGAAGGATGCGGTGCTCGCGCACAAGGCGGCCATCGACGCGCATCTCGCGTCGATCGGGATTCCGGTGTCGTACACGAACGTGTTCTGGGGCGGCCGCAGCGAGATCAAGCCGTCCGAGATTTCGCCGTTCGCGTACGTTGATTTCTGCCGGTCGCTGGGTGTCGATCCGGAGACGATAAAAGAGTGAACGCCGAGGTTGTCGGGGAGCAAGACGAGTCGTTTTTGACAGCCGACAGCCGACAGCCGACAGCCCGGATCGCACTGATCGCGACCGTAATCACAGTCGCCGCAATCGCGTTCGCACAGTCCTACGCCCGCTGGCTCGATCCGATCATCGATACGGGCCGCGATCTCTACATCCCGGAGCAGATTGCGCGCGGCGTGAAGCTGTATCGCGACATTCGCTATCAATATCCGCCGCTGGCGCCGTATCTGCTGGCGCTGATCACCGGCGCGATCGGGCATTCGCTGGCGGCGTACGTGGCCATCGGGATCGCACAGTCGATGACGATCGCGGCGTCGCTGTGGATCGCGCTTCGGCGGCCGTTGCCGGCCTTCGCGGCGACGTTGTCATTCGCAGCGATCTGTTTCTGCGGCGCGTCGACATGGGGCGCGAATTTCATCTTCCCGTACAGCTACGGCGCGACGATCGGGATGACGCTGATCTGTATCGCGCTTGCGGCGTTCGTGCACGCGAGCAATGCGCTGGCGATCGGCGCGCTGGTGGCAGCATCGTGGTGCAAGGTCGAATACGCGGTGGCGGCGCTGGTGATCGTGATCATTCTGACGATCGCGCGGCGCATCACCGGTCGCCAACTGGCGGCGTATTGCGGCGCGATGATCGCGTCACTCGCCGTGGTCGCGTTCTATTTTCGCGACGCGCACTGGTGGAGCGAAAACGTGTTCGCGTCGTGGCAGCACGGCGAACGTGCCAGACGATTTTTCGCGATCGTGTCGGGCGTGGCCAGCTGGCGCGAGCAGTTGTTGCAGATCGCGATCGGGATCGCCGGAATGGCCGCGATTCTCTTTCTGCAGCGCTGGCGGCACTGGCTGGCCGCGGTAGCGATCGTGATCGTGGCCATACTGATCGCCGATCACTCGTTCTTCCGCGCCTGGGCGCTCCTCCAGTGGATCGCCCTCGGATGGTCACTCGTGCGCAACCGGGAAAGTCCGCTGGTAATCTTCACGGCGTTTTCGGTCGCCTGCACGCTGCGGATTCCGCTGAATGTCTCGCCGTCTTGGTACGGCTTCGTGCTGACCGTTCCGACGATCGCGCTGGCCGCGTACACGTTGTTCTGTTGCCTGCCGCGGCGGAATGCGATGGCCATTCTGTGGCTCGCGCCGTTTGTCGTTACTTCGAGTTCGGATCTTTGGCAGCAGCACGAGCGTTACGCGCAGAAGAGGTACGCGATCGTGACGCCGCGGGGGACGTTCTACGACGTGAATGCGGATCGCGCGCGCATCCTGACCAGCGCGATCGGCGCGGTGCAGGGCGGGACGCTGGCGGTGATCCCGGAAGGCATCACCATCAACTATCTGGCGAACGTGCCGACGACGCTGACGTTTCACACGTTCACGCCGGTGGAGGTCGACGCGTCGGCGGTCGAGAACGAGATCGTGCGTGAGCTGACGACGCATCCTCCCGACCGCGTGTTGATGGTGAGCCGCGACCTGCGCGAGTACGGCGCCACGGCGTTCGGCGTCGATTACGACGTTCGCGCTGGTGCGCTGATTCGTGCGCGGTATGGCGTGGAGCGGATCTGGCGTGGCGAGCGGTTCGAGGCGGTACTGCTTAGAACCACAGAGGCACAGAGGACACAGAGAAAACCTCTGTGATCTCTGTGTCTCTGTGGTTCAAGCCGCTAAAAGGAACGTCACGGATGGATTTTCCTTCTCCGCGTAATCGAGCTCCCACTGCGAGCTGAAAAGGACCACCGCGCGGCCGGCGCTGTCGACGCAGATCTTCGAACGGCTCGGCAGGTTGAGTTTCGTCGCCACGTCGTGCACGTCTCTGTCGATCCAGCGCGCCAGTTTGTAGGGCAGCGTCGTCACGGTCGTCTCGACGTTGTACTCGCTCTCCAGCCGCGACTGCATCACGTCGAACTGCAGCTCGCCGACCACGGCCAGAATCGGTTCGCTGCGCAGCCCTTCGTGCGGCGAGAGCACCTGCATCACGCCTTCTTCCTCGAGTTGCGCGAGGCCTTTCTGGAATTGCTTCTGCCGCGTGACCTGCTTCGCGCGCAGCGTGGCGAAGTGCTCCGGCGCGAAGCGCGGAATCGGCGCGAACTCCACCGGCGCGCCGGACGAAACGGCATCGCCGATGTGAAAGAGGCCGGGGTTGACGAAGCCGATCACGTCGCCGGGATAGGCGACGTCGATCGTCTCGCGCTCGCGGGCGAAGAGCCGATGCGGGCGCGTCATGCGCACTTCGCGATTCAGCCGCGAGTGATGAACGAGCATGTCCTTTTCGAAGACGCCGGAGCAGACGCGCATGAACGCGAGGCGGTCGCGATGGCGTTTGTCCATGTTCGCCTGGATCTTGAAGACGAAGCCGGTGAAGGTGTCGCTCGTCGCTTCTACGATCGTCTCCTCGCCGCCGACGTGCGCGCGGCGCGGCGCGGGCGGTGGCGCGAACTCGAGCAGCGCGTCGAGAAACGGCTGGACGCCGAAATTGTTGATCGCGCTTCCGAAGTACACCGGGATCACACGTCCGTGATTGAACTCGTCGGCGGTGAATGCGTGGCCGGCGCCGGACAGCAGCTCCGCCGCTTCGCGCAGCTCCTGCCACGCCGTCGGACCGATCTCGTCTTCGAGCATCGGATCGTCGAGACCACCGACCGTCACCGCGGCGACCGAGGCGCCATGCGCGGCGCGCTCGAAACGGAGCACCTGCTGTTTGCGCAGGTCGAACACGCCCTGAAAATTCGTCCCGCTGCCGATCGGCCAGTTCATCGGCACCGCGCCGACGTGCAGTTCCTTCTCGATCTCGCTGAGCAGCTCGAACGGATCGCGGCCGGGATGATCGAGCTTGTTGATGAAGCAGATGATCGGGATCTGGCGCATGCGGCAGACCTCGAACAGCTTGCGCGTCTGCGGCTCGATGCCTTTCGCCGAGTCGAGCACCATCACCGCGCTGTCGGTCGCGGCCAGCGTGCGGTAGGTGTCTTCGCTGAAATCCTCGTGGCCGGGCGTGTCGAGCAGGTTCAGGCAGCAGCCTTCGTACTCGAACTGCAGCGCGGTCGAAGTGATCGAAATCCCGCGCGTCTGCTCCATCGCCATCCAGTCGGATGTCGCGTGGCGTTGTCCTTTGCGCGCGCGGACGGCGCCGGCCATCTCGATCGCGCCACCGTAGAGCAGCAGCTTCTCGGTCAGGGTCGTCTTGCCGGCGTCGGGGTGGGAAATGATGGCGAAAGTGCGCCTGCGGGCCACTTCGCGGCCGAGCTCGGCCATCGCCGAGGATGTCGGAAGTGCCGTCATATGAGCCTCTTAGAACATTTTCAGCGAACGAACATTCCTGTGGGAATATGAGCGCGACCAGCTAAGGTTTACCGCGATGTGAGTGCGAACAGCTCATATAAATCATCAGGAGGCCTACGATGACATTCATTACCCGCTCCACCAACCCCCTCATTCAGGCTCGTTTCTTCGAACCGTTCTTCGGACGCTTCAACTTCCTCGAGGATGAGACGAAGTCCGGCGTTTGGGCGCCGCCGGTCGACGTCGCCGAGGAGAAGGACAAGATCATCGTCCGCGTCGAAGCGCCTGGCATGAACGAAAACGACCTCAAGGTTAGCTTCGAAGACGGCCTGCTCACGGTCAGCGGCGAGCGCCAGTTCGAGCGGAAGGACGACCGCAACTACCACCGCATCGAGCGCACGTACGGCAGCTTCACCCGCACGTTCTCGCTGCCGCGCACGGTCGACGCGAATTCGATCGCCGCGAACTACCGCGACGGCATCCTCGAGATCGAGATCCCGAAGCTCGAGGAAGCGAAGCCGAAGCAGATTCAGATCAACGTCGGCACGAACGCGAAAGCCATCAACGCGTAATCGCCAAGCTGTCGTGGTGTTTCAGGGCCGCCTTCGGGCGGCCCTTTCATTTGCGGCGACGTTGCGGCGATGAAAGAGCCGCAGCTCGGTGGCGTAGCGGCGTTCTTTCGGCGACAGGCTGGCCGCTCGTTCGAAGTAATCGCGTGCGGCGCGCAGATCGCCCATCGCCTCGGAGACAGCGCCGAGGTTGAAGTAGAGCGGGGCCGAGTCGCGATGACGGATCGCGGCGGCCTGCCAGATGGCGCGCGCGTCTTCGAAGCGCTCCGAGGAGATCATCGCGAAGCCGTCGTCGAACGACGGCGCGTTCTCATCCAGCTCGATCGTTTCGCGCACCGTTCGCGGCGTGATTCCCTCGGCCGCACTGACCGCGGCAAAGCGCGCGGCCTGTTCGTAGGCAACGTCGCGCTCATCCGGCGTCAACGACACCGATCTTGGCGACGTCCCCTCTCCTCGGGCCGTGTACGAGAAGAGTTTTTTTCCGTCGGCGCTCAGCACGTCGATGCGCGCCGAGCATTGCGCGTCGATCCAGTGATGCATTCGCTTGACGCGATCGCCGCTGTCGAGATGCTCACTCCCTTCGGCGCTCTTCTCGTCGCCGATGCAGGTGAAGCGATTGATGCCGAGGTACGCGTCGGCCGGATGTTCGCGCCGAACGGTGCGAAGGGAAAGATCGTCGACGAGCATGTGATGATTGTTCTCGACCGCGTTGACGATGCGCAGGATGCCGGCGCGCGAGACGAGATCGACGAAGTGCTCGAGGAACGATTCGATCTTGTTGCTGTCGCCGATCGCGTAGATGACGGCCAGACTCTCCGCCGGCGCGAGATCGTGCGCGGGCGCCATCGTGCGGATGAACGTGATCCGCGGCGGACTTGCGAACGCGGCCGATGCGCAAAGCAGCAGCACTGCGGCGATGAAGAATCGCGATTTCATGGTGACGCTTCCGATTTTACTCAACGCGACAATTACGCACCAGCGCACTTGCCGGATCTGAAAAATCGGGCGGGATAGAATGCCGCCCGAATGCGTCTCAACGTGACGAGTGAGATCGGCAGGCTCAAGAGCGTGCTGGTCCACCTGCCGGGCCGGGAGATCGACGTGATGATCCCGCCCATGATGAATCAGCTCCTTTTCGACGACATCCTTTATGGGCAGGTCGCGCGCGAGGAGCATCGCCGGTTTCAACAGCTCATACGATTCATCGCGCCCGACATCTACGACATCCAGGATCTGCTCGAAGAGGTGCTCGAAGATGAGGAGTTGCGGAAGCGCATCGTCCGCGACATGGCCAGGCGCCGCATTTTCGGGCGCAAGCTGGCCGCCGAGCTGATCGAACGGCCGCCGGCGATTCTCGCGCAGACGCTGATCGGCGGCATCCCGCACGAGCGCGACGGCAAGGGCGAGCTGCCGTCGTTCGATTTGCTCCCGGTGCCGAACTACTTTTTCATGCGCGATCCGCAGGTCGTCATCGGCGACGGCGTCGTCATCTGCGGCATGGCCACGCAGGCGCGGCGGCGCGAATCGCTGCTGTCGAAGTATGTCTTCCGCCATCACCCGCTGTTCCGCGACTCCGGCTGCTGGACCGACTTCATGGAGTCGGCCGACGATCCGCACCGGCGCACGCCGACGATCGAGGGCGGCGACATCCTCGTGCCGTCGCGCGATCTGCTGCTCGTCGGCGTCACCGAACGGACCAATCGCGCCGGCGTGCGGCAACTGGCGACGTCGCTGCGCGAAGCGAACAGTGATGTGAAAACGATCATCGTCGTCGAGCTGCCGCGGCAACGGTCATTCATGCATCTCGACACCGTCTTTACCTTCACCAGCCGCAACGAATGCCTGATTTATCCCCCCGTGATCCTTCCCGGCGGAAGCCAGGCGGCCACCGTGACCACGATCGATCTGACGAAGAAAAGCATCTCCTACACGCCGCAGAAGTCGCTCCTCGGCGCGCTGAAGAAACGCGGCTTCGATCTCGAGCCGATCTATTGCGGCGGCCGCACGGCCGTCGGTCAGCAGCGCGAGCAGTGGACCGACGGCGCGAACGCGTTCACGCTCGCGCCGGGCATCGTCCTGCTCTACGAGCGCAACGTGCGCACCGCCGAAGAGTTGGCCGCGCACGGTTATCACATCGTCTACGAAGACGACCTGCTCCTCGGCCGCACGGAGCTGGAGACGTGGACCGACACGAAGTACGCGATCCAGATGGCCGGCCACGAGTTGTCGCGCGCGCGCGGCGGCCCGCGCTGCATGACCATGCCGCTGGAGCGCGAGGAGCTGTAGCGTGGCCGATCGAAAACTGGCCGTCGTCGCGTTCGGCGGCAACGCGCTGCTGCGCCCCGAGGATCGCGGCACGCAGGAAGAGCAGATCGCGCGCGCAAAACAAGCCGCGCGCTGGCTGGCCGAGATCGTCCGTCACGGCTACAAGCTGATCGTCGTCCACGGCAACGGCCCGCAGGTCGGCAACATCCTCGTGCAGGCCGAGGAAGCGTCGACGAAGATTCCGCCGCAGTCGCTCGACGTCTGCGTGGCGCAGACGGAAGGCTCGATGGGTTTTCTGCTGCAGCAAGCCATTCGCAATCGGCTCGACGGCATCGGACTCGCGGGCGACGTCGCGACGATTCTCACCGAGGTCGAAGTCGATCCTGCCGATCCGGCATTCAAACGTCCGACGAAACCGATCGGTCCTTACTTCACGCGCTACCGCGCCGAAGCGCTCGAGCGCGACCTCGGCTGGACGATGCGCGAAGAGTCCGGCCGCGGCTGGCGGCATGTCGTTCCGTCGCCAAAGCCGCTGCGAATCCTGAACATCGAGACGATCGTGCACATGCTCGAAAGCGCCGCTGTCGTGATCGCCGCAGGCGGAGGCGGAATCCCCGTCGTGCGCGGACGCGACGGCCAGTGGCGCGGCGTGGAAGCGGTCATCGACAAGGATTTTTCATCGTCGCTCCTCGCCTCGGAGTTGCGCGCCGAGATGTACGTCGTGCTCACGGGTGTCGCAAAAGTAGCAATCGATTTCGAAAAGCCGACGCAGCGATCCGTCGACCGCCTGACCGTCTCCGAAGCGCAGCGCTACCTCGCCGAGGGGCAGTTTCCTGCCGGTTCGATGGGCCCGAAGATCGAAGCAGCGATCCAGTTCGTCACCCACAGCGGTGGCCAGGTTCTCATCACCGACGTCGAACACTTACGCGAGGCACTGGCCGGACGCGAAGGGACGCTGATCGTCGCCTAACCCTTGGTTCCTTTGTGATCTTTGTGTCTTTGTGGTGAAACGCTTTTACACTGACGCCCTATCCGTGAAGGTCAAATTCATCTACAACCCGGCGGCGGGACGCGGTCGCGCGGCGCGGCATCATGCCGAGGCGGAGCGGCATTTGCGCGAGTTGGGCGCCGAGGTTGATGCGCATGCGAGCAGCAGTCCGTCGGATATGACGCGGGCGGCGGCGGAGGCATCGCGCGGCGGCTACGATCGCGTCATCGTCAGCGGCGGTGATGGGACGCTGCATCTCGCCGTGCGCGACTTCGATCTCGAGCGCGGCACGCTCGCGCTGATTCCGCAGGGTTCGGGCGACGACTTCGCGAAAGTGCTCGGCCTTCCGCGCGACGTGCGATCGGCGTGCGAGCTGGCGCTTCGCGGCAGCGCGCGCGAGGTCGACGTTGCCATCGCCAACGACATCCGCTACCTCGGCGTGGCAGGACTCGGATTCGATTCCGAGGTCGCCCGCTATGCGAATGAGAACGCCACGTTCCTGCGCGGCTCGCTCGTCTATCTCTACGCCATCATCCGCGTCCTGCCGCGATTCACGCCGCATCGCGTGACCATCAACGAGACTCGCAGCGAAGAGATCATGTTCGCGACCGTCGGCAACTCGCGGCAGTACGGCGGCGGAATCCGCATCGTGCCGGATGCGCGCATTGACGACGGCCAGCTCGACGTCTGCATCATCCATCGCACTTCACGGATGCAACTCCTGAAGACGCTGCCGAAGGCGTACACCGGCGCGCATGTGAAGAGTCCATTCGTCGAGATCGGCCGCGGGACTTCGTTCAGCTTCGATTCCGAACGACCGTTGGATGTTTATGCGGACGGCGAGCGGATCACGACGACGCCGGTGCGATTCGCGCTTGCGAATGGGAAGCTGCGCATCGTGGCTCCCGCGGGTTAACAACGTCAGGCATCGAACCTTGCCCAAGCACAGACAAGAGTGTCTGTGCCACATCAATCCTGCCGTACTTGAACGAATGCTTTACCGGCGAGAGCCGGTGTGGCACAGACACTCTTGTCTGTGCTTTGGCAAGGTTCAGCGCCTGAACATCGGTACGCACTGCCGACGGAGCCTTGGGCAACCAACGCCGCCGGCCGTGCCGGCACCTAGCCATACGGTCAGGCGCCCCTGCGGACTTCTTCGCTAGACTCCGGAACATTGCAGCGGTTCCAGGAGAACTAAGCGAATGGTCCTTATCCCGATGGTGGTCGAGCAGACGAGCCGAGGCGAGCGCGCCTACGACATCTACTCCCGCCTCCTCAAAGACAACGTCGTATTTCTCGGTCAGACCATCGATGACACCGTTTCGAATCTGATCATCGCCCAGCTCCTTTTTCTCGAAGCCGAGAATCCGGAGAAGGACATCTCGGTGTACATCAACTCGCCCGGCGGATCGATCACGGCCGGGCTGGCGATCTACGACACCATGCAGTACGTCAAGCCGGACATCCAGACCATCTGCATCGGGCAGGCAGCGTCGATGGCGGCGGTGCTACTCGCGGCCGGCAAAAAGGGGAAGCGGTTCGCGCTTCCCAATTCGCGCGTTCTGATCCATCAGCCGCTCATGCATGGGCTTGGCGGACAGGCGTCGGAGATCGACATTCACGCCAAGGACATCATGCGCATGAAAGCGCGGATGAATCAGATCCTCGCGCATCACACCGGTCAGCCGGTCGAGAAAGTCGATCGCGATACCGACCGCGACTACATCCTCCAGGCCAACGATGCCGTCGAATACGGTCTCGTCGATCAGGTCATCGCAAAACGGGAATGAGTGTTTGTTATGGAAGCCAGCCAGGAATGCTCTCGGGAAGGCTTCACGTTCACGACGGCGCAGCGTAGAATCTAACGACTCTTAAAAGGATCCAAGCAACCCATGTCGAAGAAGGGGAACAGCGGCGACGTCCTTCGTTGCAGCTTCTGCAACAAGAGCCAGCGCGACGTAAAGAAATTGATCGCGGGCCCGACCGTCTACATCTGCGACGAATGCGTCGACATCTGCCTCGACATCATTGCTGAAGACCGCAAGGACGAGCCGGGCACGATGGAAGGCTCCGGCCAGCTTCCGAAACCGAAAGAGATCAAGGAGTTCCTAGATCTCTACGTCATCGGCCAGGAGCGCGCCAAGAAAAAGCTCGCCGTCGCCGTCTACAACCACTACAAGCGCATCGACTACTCGACGCGCAACAATCGCCAGGACGTCGAGCTTCAGAAATCGAACATCCTGCTGATCGGTCCGACAGGCACCGGCAAGACGCTGCTCGCGCAGACCCTGGCGCGCATGCTCAGCGTGCCGTTCACCATCGTCGACGCCACTACGCTGACCGAGGCCGGGTACGTCGGCGAGGATGTCGAGAACATCATCCTCAAGCTCTACCAGGCTGCCGGCAACGACAAAGACAAAACGCAGCGCGGCATCGTCTACATCGACGAGGTCGACAAGATCTGCCGCAAGGGCGACAACCCCTCGATCACGCGCGACGTCAGCGGCGAAGGCGTGCAGCAGGCGCTGCTGAAGATTCTCGAGGGCACCGTCGCCAACGTTCCGCCGCAGGGCGGACGCAAGCATCCGCATCAGGAATTCATTCAGATCGACACCACCAACATCCTCTTCATCTGCGGCGGCGCGTTCGTCGGGCTGGAGAACGTCATCGAGCGCCGGCTGTCGGCGACCTCGATGGGCTTCGGCGCCAAGATCGCCACGAAGAAAGAGAAGCGGACCGGCGAGCTGCTCTCGCAGGTTCATCCCGAGGATCTGATCAAGTTCGGACTGATCCCCGAGTTCGTTGGCCGGCTGCCGGTCGTGGCTACGCTCAACGAGCTCGATAAGGGCACGCTCATCGAAATCCTGCGCGAGCCGAAGAACTCGCTCGTGCGGCAGTACCAGACCATCATGGGCTTCGAGAACGTCATGCTGAAGTTCCACGATGACGCCCTCGAAGCCATCGCCGAGGAAGCGCTCAAGCGCAACGTCGGCGCGCGCGGCCTCAAGATCATCATCGAAGAGCTGATGCTCGAGATCATGTACACGATCCCGTCGCAGGACGCGATCAGCGAATGCGTCATCACCCGCGAGGTCGTCATCAACCGCAGCCAGCCCATCACGATGTACCGCAAAGCTGGCTAGGACCATCAAAAACTAAATGCCCAAACAGCCAGAAATCACCACACTCCCACTCGTTCCGTTGCGGGACATGGTCGTCTTCCCGTCGATGATGGCGCCGTTCGTCGTCGGACGCCGCGCTTCGATCCTCGCGCTCGAAGCGACGCTCGCCACGAATGAGAAGAAGATCTTCCTCGCCACACAAAAAGATCCCAAGATCGACGATCCTTCCATCGGTGAAATTTATCCGATCGGCGTCGTCGCTACCGTCGTCCAGAACCTCAAACTTCCGAATCAGAACGTCAAGGTGATGGTCGAGGGCCTCACGCGCGCCGAGATCGTCAGCACCGGCGAGAACGACGGCTACGTCACCGTCACCGTGCGCGACATCGACACCAGCGTGCCGCTGACCTCTGAGGTCGCGCAGTACATGCAGAAGCTCGTGGAGATCTTCGAACAGTACGCGAAGATGTCGCACCACCTCGCCTTCGAGGGCGTGATGTCGACGCTCAAGCTCGATGAGCCGGACCGTTTCGCCGACACGCTCGCCTCGCACATCCTCATCACCACGCCCGAAAAGCAGCAACTGCTGGAGACCATCTCGCCGTACGAGCGGCTCCAGAAACTGCAGGACTTCCTCGAAGTCGAGATCGAAAAGATCAACATCGACAAGCGCATCAACTCCAAGGTCAAGAAGCAGATGGAGCGCGCGCAGAAGGAGTACTACCTCAACGAGAAGATCAAGGCGATCCACCACGAGCTGGGCCGCAAAGACGATCGCTCCGACGAGGTCGAAGAGCTCCGCCAGAAGATCGAAGAAGCCGGCATGCCGAAGGAGACGAAGGAAAAGGCTCTGCAGGAGCTGAAGCGTCTCGAAGCGATGCCGGGTGTTTCCGCCGAGGCTACGGTCTCGCGCAACTACATCGAATGGCTCGTCTCCGTTCCGTGGAAGAAGGCCAGCAAAGAGATCAAGGACATCGATCTCGCCGAGCAGATTCTGAACGAGGATCACTACGGCCTCGACAAGATCAAAGAGCGCATCCTCGAGTTCCTCGCGGTGCGCCAACTCGTCAAGGGACCGAAGGGCACGATCCTCTGCTTCGTCGGACCTCCCGGCGTCGGCAAGACATCGCTGGCGAAGTCGATCGCCCGCGCTACCGGCCGCAAGTTCGTCCGCCTCTCCCTCGGCGGCGTTCGTGATGAGGCGGAAATCCGCGGGCACCGTCGAACCTACATCGGCGCCTTCCCCGGCCAGATCATCCAGCGGATGAAAAAAGCGGGCACGGTCAATCCCGTTTTCCTGCTCGATGAAGTCGACAAGATGTCGATGGATTTCCGCGGCGATCCCTCGGCCGCGCTGCTCGAAGTGCTCGATCCCGAACAGAACAACGCCTTCACCGATCACTACCTCGACGTCGAGTACGACCTCTCGAAGGTCATGTTCATCGCCACCGCGAACGTGACGCACACGATTCCGGCGCCGCTCAAAGACCGCATGGAGATCATCTCCCTCTCCGGCTACACGCACCTCGAAAAGCTGGCCATCGGCAAGCAGTTCCTCGTGCCGAAGCAGAAAGAGGAGCAGGGCATCGAAGAAGGTCAGGTGAACTTCCTCGACAACGCTATCGAAGAGTTGATCGACTCCTACACGCGCGAAGCGGGCGTCCGCAGCCTGGAGCGCGAAGTGGGATCGGTGCTGCGCAAAGTGGCGCGGCAGGTGGTGAAGAAGGGTCCGGAACTGAAGCTGACCGTCGACCGTCCGAAAGTCCGCGAGCTCCTCGGCAAGCCGAAGTTCCGCTCGCAGCAGATTCACGACAAGAGCGAGATCGGCCTGGCAACGGGCCTGGCCTGGACGGAAGTCGGCGGCGAAATCCTCTCGACCGAAGTCGCGATCTCGCGCGGCAAGGGCAACCTGATCCTCACCGGAAAACTCGGCGACGTGATGCAGGAATCGGCCCGCGCTGCGCTGTCCTATGTACGTTCCCGCGCGGAGCTGTTCGGCCTCGATGCCGACTTCCACGCCAACATGGACATCCACATTCACGTCCCCGAAGGCGCGATTCCGAAGGATGGACCGTCGGCCGGAATCACCATGGCTACGGCGCTGCTCTCGGCCGTCACGCGCATCCCGGTGCATCGCGACATCGCCATGACCGGCGAGATCACGCTGCGCGGCAAGGTGCTGCCGGTCGGCGGCGTGAAGGACAAGATCCTCGCGGCCGCGCGCGCCGGCATCACGCGCATCGTCCTCCCCGCCGAGAACGAGCGCGACCTCGAAGAAATCCCTGCCGACGTCCGCGAGAAGATGGAGTTCAACTTGGTCGAGTCGATGGACGAAGTCGTCCTGCACGCCCTCGACGGCACGATCGTCCCGCTGGTCAAAAAGCTGCCGGATGCGGCGGTCGAGTCAGGGTCGCCAATTCACTGAGCCTCTCCCAGCCAGAGCCGCCGGACCACCGGCGGCTCTGGCGTATGGCACGGATGTTCCATTCTTCCGGCCATGCTCTTCGTGACCATCCCTTGACCGCTACCGGAGAATACCGGCACAATCTCCGTCGTTAATCTCCCCAAACCACACGATTACCTCTTCGCAGTACCTCTGCTTTTGCATTTCCCTGGCAACAACATCTCTTGGACATCCGAACAGTCGAGTTCCACCGGGCGGCATACAAGGCCGACGACTTTCCGACTGACCGCAGACCGCAATTCGCGATGGTCGGTCGCTCCAACGTCGGAAAATCGAGCCTCATCAACGCCGTTTTGAAACGGAAAGCAGTGGCCCGCGTCAGCCAGACGCCCGGGAAGACGCAGGCCATTCAGTTCTATCTCATCAACGACCGCTTCTACATCGTCGACTTCCCCGGTTACGGCTACGCCAAGGTCCCGAAGGACATGGCCCGTTCCTGGGGCGAGCTCGTACGCGGTTACCTCGAGAGCGCCGATGCTCTCCAGCTGATCTTTATCCTGCTCGACGTGCGGCGAACTCCCAGCCCGGAGGATCGTCAAATGCATGACTGGACCGTTGCGTCGGGCATCGACGAACGCATCCTTCTCACCAAGAGCGACAAGCTATCCAACAACCAGCTCGTGAAGAGCCGGATGGAGATTGCCCGCGATCTCCAGATCACCGAAGAGCGCCTCATCCCGTGTTCCGTCATCAAGGGGAACGGCATCGAGCAAGTCCGGCGCGAGATCGCATCGCGCCTCTGAATCAGGGGTCATTCAATCAACGAGGTTTGAACCAATGTCCGAAACAGAATTCGAAAACGAATCGAACGTCGCCGTAGCCGAGCCGCCGGTCATCGAGAAGGCGGAAAAGGCCGAGAAGCCGGTCCGCAAGACCACGCGCAAACCGAAAGCCGAGAAGGCTGCCGCGCCAGCCGCGGTCGAAGAAGAAACGCCGGCGGCAGTCGCCGCGGAGGTGGAGCCCGAGCCCGCGCCTGAGCCCGAAAAACCGGCAGCTCCGATCGTCGACGTCGCCAACGACGCGCCCGAAGAAACCGCCGCCGCTTCGCATCAGATGAGCCGGCGCGATCAGACGCAGGCCGCCGAGACGCTCGACATCCGCGTGCTCAAGGAGATGAAGCTCCCCGATCTCACCAAGATCGCCAAGGAGCACGGCATCGAAAACGCCACCGGCATGCGCAAGCAGGACCTGATCTTCTCGGTCCTCCAGGCGCAGACCGAAAAGTCGGGACTCATTTTTTCCGAAGGCGTTCTCGAGTGCCTCCCCGACGGCTTCGGCTTCCTGCGCGCCCCCGAATACAACTACCTGCCCGGCCCGGATGACATCTACGTCTCGCCGTCGCAGATCCGCCGCTTCGACCTGCACACCGGCGACACTGTCTCCGGCCAGGTCCGCCCGCCGAAGGAAGGGGAGCGTTACTTCGCCCTTATCAAAGTCGAAGCGGTCAACTTCGAGCATCCCGACGTGGCGCGCGAGAAGATCCTCTTCGACAACCTCACGCCGCTCTATCCCGAGCACCGCATCAAGCTCGAAGTGCCGGACAACATGTCGTCGCGCGTCCTCGACCTCATCGCGCCGGTCGGCAAAGGACAGCGCGGCCTGATCGTCGCGCCGCCGCGCACCGGCAAAACGATGATCCTGCAGGCCATCGCCAACTCCATCACCGCCAATCATCCCGAGGTGACGCTGATCGTGCTGCTGATCGACGAGCGGCCGGAGGAAGTCACCGACATGCAGCGCAGCGTGAAGGGCGAAGTGATCTCGTCGACGTTCGACGAGCCGGCCTCGCGCCACGTGCAGGTCGCCGAAATGGTCATCGAGAAAGCGAAGCGCCTCGTCGAGCATCGCCGCGACGTGGTCATCCTGCTCGACTCGATCACCCGCCTGGCCCGCGCCTACAACACCGTCGTCCCGCCCTCCGGCAAGGTCCTCTCCGGCGGCGTCGACTCGAACGCGCTGCAGCGTCCGAAGCGCTTCTTCGGCTCGGCGCGTAACGTCGAGGAAGGCGGCTCGCTGACGATCATCGCCACGGCCCTGATCGACACCGGCTCGCGCATGGACGACGTCATCTTCGAAGAGTTCAAAGGCACCGGCAACATGGAAGTGCACCTCGACCGCAAGCTCTCCGACAAGCGCGTCTTCCCCGCCATCGACATCAACAAGTCCGGCACGCGCAAAGAAGAGCTGCTCCTCGAGCGTAACGAGCTCAATCGCATCTGGGTCCTGCGCAAGGTGTTCTCGCCGCTGTCGACGGTCGAGTCGATGGAGCTGCTCGTCGAGAAGCTGGAGAAAACGCGCACGAACTCGGAGTTCCTCAACTCGATGTCTTCGATGTGAGAAAACTCTTTCTCTCTTTCGTCATCCTCCTCGCGGCCGCGCCGCTCCACGCGCGCGGCCGCGATTTTTCCGGCCACTACGAACGTCCCGGCGAAAACGACGAAGCGTCGCTCGACGTCAAGATGCTCCCCGGCAACCGCGTGAAAGTCACCGGCATCGCGCTCTGGAACACGAAGAACGAAAAATACGGCCCCAACATCGGCGAGCTCGATTTCGAAGCCGACCTGAAAGACGACGCCGTCTCCTGGAGCGACTCCGACGGCTACCGCATCACGATCCGCTTCTCCCGCCACGCGCTTGACGTCACGGAGCATGGAGTCGGCGGACACTTCGGAATGAACGTGACCTTCGCGGGGCATTACACGCGAACGGCGGATTGACCAGCCGCCTCGCATCCCGGCGTTACAATGCCCGGCGATGTCTGCCCACATCCAACTCGATCGTGAATTCGTCGCCGAGTTCTGCCGGCGGCATCACGTGCGCCGTCTTTCGCTCTTCGGATCGGTACTGACGGACAGGTTTCGGCCCGAGAGCGACGTCGACGTTCTGATTGAATTCGAGCCCGATCAGACGCCCGGACTCTTTGCCTTGGCGCGCATGCAGTTCGAGATCGAGGCCGTCGTCGGCAGGCCGGTGGACCTCCGCACTCCCAAAGACCTGAGCCGGTACTTCCGTGATGAAGTGCTTCGATCGGCCGAGGTGCAGTATTCCGCCGTCTGATCGCGCGCGGCTCGGACACATGCTTGAGGCGGCGCGAAAAATCGCCCGGTTCACGAGCCACCACAGGACAGCAGCGGACCTCCTCGCCGATGAATCGGATTTCTGGAGCGTCATTCACATGCTCGAAATCATCGGAGAGGCGGCCGCTCATGTAAGTGCCGAGACGCGGGCGCTCCTTTCGCTGCCATGGTTGGAGAGCGTGGCGACACGAAATCGTTTGGCGCATGGATACTTCGACATCGACGAAGTCGTCATCTGGCGAACGGCCACTGAAGACATACCGTTACTTGCGCAAGCACTTGAGACATTCTTTGATCGCGAATCAATAGGAGAGTAACCATGACAACCCTCATCAAAAACGGCCGCATCGTCACCGCGGTCGATGACTACAACGCCGACATCCTCATTGACGGCGGGACCGTCGCCATGATCGGGAAGTCGATTGAGGTCGATGCCGACAAGGTCATCGATGCGAAAGGAAGACTGGTCATCCCGGGCGGGATCGATCCGCATACGCATATGGAGCTGCCGTTCGGCGGCACCTCGGCGTCCGACACGTTCGAGACCGGGACGATTGCCGCGGCCTATGGCGGGACTACCACCATCATCGACTTCGCAGTGCAGGGGAAGGGGCAGTCGCTGAAGCAGGCCGTCGATGCGTGGCATGCCAAGGCGGACGGCAACACGTCCATCGACTACGGCTTTCATCTCATCTGCACCGATCTGCCGGACGAGCGGTTGCCGGAGATGAAGTCGATGATCGATGAGGGGGTGTCGAGCTTCAAGTTGTTCATGGCCTATCCCGGAGTTTTCCTCGTCGACGACGCCACGATCTTCAAGGCCATGGGCATGGCCGGCGAGAACGGTGGGCTGATCTGCATGCATGCGGAGAACGGCGTGGTCATCGACGCCATCGTCAAGAAGGCGCTCGCGGACGGCAAAACGGCGCCGAAGTATCACGCGCTTACGCGTCCCACGAAGGCCGAAGCCGAGGGCGTGCATCGGGCCATTGCGCTCGCGGAGATGGCCAACTCCTCGGTGTACATCGTCCACCTCAGTTGCGACGACTCGCTGCAGGAGGTCACACGCGCGCGCGACATGGGCATCAACGCCTACGCTGAAACGTGTCCGCAGTATCTCTTCCTCGACTACAGCGTTTACGAGCAGCCGGGATTCGAGGGCGCCAAGTACGTGATGACGCCGCCCATCCGCGAGAAGTGGAACCAGGAGAAGCTGTGGCGCGGGCTGAAGTTCAACGACCTGCAGGTGGTCTCGACCGATCACTGTCCGTTCTGCATGAAGGAACAGAAGGAGCTGGGCAAGAACGACTTCTCGAAAATTCCGAACGGCGGTCCGGGCGTGGAGGAGCGGATGTCGCTCATCTACAACGGCGGCGTCGCGCAAGGCCGCATCTCACTCAACCGTTTCGTCGAGATCACCTCCACCGCGGCGGCGAAGATTTTCGGACTCTTCCCGCGGAAGGGGACGATTGCCGTCGGCAGTGACGCCGACATTGTCATCTTCGATCCGAATGAAGAGAGGACGATCAGCGCGAAGACGCACCACATGAACGTGGACTACTCCTGCTACGAAGGGATGACGGTAAAGGGTGTGACGAAGACGGTGTTGTCGCGGGGTGAGCTCGTAATCGAAGAGGGTCGCTATGTCGGGAAACCGGGCAAAGGCCAGTTCCTGAAACGCGGACTGGCATTCTCGCCGCGGTGATCATTTGAACTTCCCGGACTCCACATCCTTTACGAACTGAACGATCGCCCGAAAGTACCTTTCCTGATCGTCGTACATTTCCAGATGGCTTCCCTCCGTGATCACCACGCGTGAATGCGGGATCAGCTTGCCCATCCGGCGGATGTCGTCCGGGCTCATCGTGCCGTGGCGGCCGGCGATGATCAGCGTCGGGACTTTGATCCTGGGCAAATCCGCCCAGCGGTCCCAATCCTTGAAGTTGCCGCTGATCACGAATTCGTTCGGGCCCTGCATCACGTTGTAGATCTTCTGATTGAACTTCGCGAATCCGCGCGCAACCGGCTCGGGCCACGGATCGAGGCGCAAGATGTGCGCGGCGTAGACCTTGGTCATCATGATCTGCTGGTATTCGGGCGCGTCGTATTGCCCCGCGGCCTCGTATTTCGCCAGGGTCTTGCGATCTTCCGGCGACAACTCGGCCAGCAGCGTGGCCGCGTACTTTTCATACGCCGGAATGCCGGCGGTCATGTCGGAGATGATCAGCGCCTTGAGATGATCCTGATGTTCGAGCGCGTACTCGATGGCCAGCATGCCGCCCCAGGAGTGGCCGAGGAGGTAGTAATGATCGAGGCCGAGGCCCTTGCGGACCTGCTCGACCTCGTTGCGATAGCGATTGATCGTCCAGAGCGACGCATCGTCAGGATTGTCTGAGTTTCCGACGCCGAGCTGATCGTAGTAGTAGAACTGGATGCCGTGCTGCGGCAGAAAATCTTCGAAGCATTCGAAGTAGTCGTGCGGGAAGCCGGGACCGCCGTGCAGCGTCAGCAGCTTCACCGGACCATGGCCCACGCGCTTGGTCCAGACGTGATACTTGCCATCGACTTCGATCAACTTCGACCCTCCGGTCTTGACTTCGGCGGCGTGCATAGTGGCAGCGAACAGGATGAGAGCGGACGTCATCAAGAGCTTTCGCATGACCGATGATACGCACGAGCCGGCGATCCGGATCTGGCTACAATGACCCGCGCATGAACGACGAACTCATTCACCACGAAGACGGACGTGTCGAGCTGCGCTCCGACGAAGGCATCCGCGGCAGCGCGCTGTACAACCACGACCTCGCGCCGGTGCCGGTCAGCCAGCGCAACTGGACCACGTACAACTACGCTGCGCTCTGGATCGCCATGGCCCACTGCATCCCGACTTACATGATGTCGTCGGGCCTGATCGGCGCGGGGATGAACTGGTGGCAGGCGCTGACGACGATCCTGGTCGGCAACACCATCGTGCTCATCCCGATCCTGCTCAACTCGCACGCCGGCACCAAGTACGGCATCCCGTTCCCGGTCTTCGCGCGCGCCAGCTACGGAACGATCGGCTCCAACCTGCCAGCGCTGATGCGGGCCATCGTCGCCTGCGGCTGGTTCGGGATTCAGGCCTGGATCGGCGGCGAGGCGCTGCATACCTTCTTCACCTCGATCCTTCCGTCGTGGCCGTCGCTCCTCGGCAACTTCGCCGGACATCCGACCACCGAATGGATCTCGTTCCTCCTCTTCTGGGGACTGAACATCCTGATCATCTACCGCGGTATGGACCTGCTCCGCCGCTTTGAAAACTGGGCCGCGCCGTTCGTTCTGGTGATGACCGCTCTCCTTCTCGCCTGGGCAGTCTGGCGGGCGCACGGCCTCGGCTATCTGCTGCACGAGAAAGGCAAGTTCGAGACGTGGGCACAGTTCCGGCCGATTTTCATCCCCTCGCTGACGGCGATGATCGGCTTCTGGGCCACGCTCTCACTGAACATGCCCGACTTCACGCGCTTCGGCCGCAGTCAGCGCGAACAAGCCATCGGTCAGACCGTGGCGCTGCCGACGACGATGACCGTCTTCGCGGCGATGGGCGTGATCATCACCTCGGCCGCCGTGGTCATCTATCCGACGATGAGCATCAACGAACTGTGGGATCCGCTGAAACTGGTGGCGCAATTCAAACAGCCGCTGGTCGTGGCCATCTCGATGTTCACCGTCGTCATCGCCACGCTCTCGGTCAACATCGCCGCGAATGTCGTCTCGCCCGCGAACGACTTCGCCAACGCCTTCCCGAAATGGATCTCGTTCCGCACGGGCGGCCTGATCACCGGATTGCTCGCCATCGCCATGCAGCCGTGGCGTCTCCTCGCCGACCCTTCCGGCTACATCTTCACCTGGCTCCTCGGCTACTCAGGCGGACTCGGATCGATCGGCGGCGTGATGATCGTCGACTACTGGATCGTGCGAAAGAAACAGCTCGCGCTCGGCGATCTCTATCGCACCGAAGGCGTCTACCGCTACGCCGCCGGCTGGAACTGGCGCGCCGTCTTCGCCACGATCCTCGGCTGCGTGGCCGCCTGGATCGGACTGGTCGTTCCGTCGCTCCGTCCGCTCTACGACTACGCCTGGTTCGTCGGCTTCGGCGTCGCCGCGATCACGCATATCGTGCTGATGAAAGCCTTCCGTCCGCGCGGCATCGTCGACGCGGAGCCGGCAGTCGCGTAGGAATCCCAGTGACGATCTCCAACTTCTTCCGCAAGCTGTTCGGCTTTTTCCTGCCGAAAGCAAAACCGGCCGATCGGCAGCCGCCCGTTGAGCCGGTGACGGTCATCGAAGTGGCAGGTGTGGAAACGCCGGCGCCGCAACAGCCGCCGCCTACCGATCCCGAGCCATTGCCGGATTCCGATCCGGAGCCGGTACCGATCACCGAACCCGAGCCGATTCCGCAACCGGAACCCGCGCCGCCTCCGCCCGAACCGCCGCCGACCATCGTCGTTGCTGAAGAGAGTCCGCGCGAAGATGCCAATCACGCGTCACTTGGGGCCGAGCCGGAGGCAACCAACGCTGCGGGCCGTGCCCGCCCGACGATCATCGTTGCTGATGAACGTCCGCGTGAGATAATCCCCAAGCCCAAATCGGAGAAAAAACACATGTCCCGAATCGTCAAAGGTGGTTTGATCCAGACATCCCTCGCTTGCGACACCAGCGAATCGCTCGACACCATTCGCGAGGCGCAAACCGAGCGCACCCTCAAATACATCGACCAGGCCGGCGCCGCGGGCGTGCAGGTGCTGTGCATGCAGGAGATTTTCACCGGACCGTATTTCTGCGCCGAGCAGACCACGCGCTGGTACGACTCCACCGAGAAAATCCCCGACGGTCCGACCACGAAGCTGATGCAGGAGTACGCGAAGAAGTACAGCATGGTCATCGTCGTGCCGCTGTATGAAGTCGAGGACACCGGCGTCTACTACAACACCGCCGCCGTCATCGATGCCGACGGCAAGTACCTCGGCAAGTACCGCAAGAATCACATCCCGCACGTCGCCCCCGGTTTCTGGGAGAAGTTCTACTTCCGCCCCGGCAACCTCGGCTATCCCGTTTTCGAGACGGCTTACGCGAAGGTCGGCGTCTACATCTGCTACGACCGCCACTTCCCCGAGGGCGCGAGAGAGTTGGGACTGGCGGGCGCGGAGATCGTGATGAATCCGTCCGCGACCGTTGCCGGACTTTCTGAATATCTCTGGAAGCTCGAGCAGCCGGCGCACGCCGTGGCCAACGGCTACTTCATCGGCGCCATCAACCGCGTCGGTTTCGAAGCACCGTGGAACATCGGCGAGTTTTACGGCCAGAGCTACTTCTGCGATCCGCGCGGCCAGATGCTCGCCGTCGGCCCGCGCGATCAGGACGCTCTCGTCGTCGCCGACCTCGACATGGACAAGATCCGCGAAGTCCGCAACACATGGCAGTTCTATCGCGACCGCCGTCCGGAGACGTACAACGGAATCGTAAGACTCTAATCGGCCCGTGCGCGACCACATCCTGATCAACATCAACGGAACGACACATCGCATTGACGGCGATGCGTCGTTCCAGACGCTCGCAAGCTATCTGCGTCAGGACGTCGCCGCGACCGGGACGAAGATCGTCTGCGAGGAAGGCGATTGCGGCGCGTGCACGGTGTTGACGCGGCGTTCGGCGAAGGATGATTACCGTCCCGTCAACTCCTGCATCCTGAATCTGGCGCAACTCGATGGATCGTCCATCGTGACCGTGGAGGGGCTGCGTGACAACGCCCTCCATCCCGTGCAGACCGCGATGGTCCAATGCCACGGCGCCCAATGCGGCTATTGCACGCCGGGATTCGTCATGGCCATGGCCGGCATGTTCGAGACCTGTGATCGCGTGAACGAAAAGCAGGTCCGCGACGGACTGACCGGAAACCTCTGCCGCTGCACCGGCTACGAGCCGATCATCAAAGCGGCGCTGGCGGTCGACGGAAGCGCGTCGACGAAGATGCGCGACCGCTATCCGGCGTTGCCCGATGCGAACGACTCCGTCACCGTCGGCAACTTCTGCGCGCCGGCTACGCTCGACGAAGCGATTGCGTTCAAACGCGATCATCCCGGCTGCACGATCGTGCAGGGCGGCACCGACTTCGGCGTCTGGGTGAACAAGCGCAACTACGCCGCGCCGGCGATGCTGTCGCTGGCGAAGATCGCGTCGCTCAACGAGATCCGCGAGGAAGATGGCGCGATCGTCGTGGGCGCGAACACCTCTCTCGCCGATTTCGAAACTTTCATCGCCGACCGCATCCCCGAACTGGCCCGCATCATGGCCATCTTCGGTTCGCCGCAGATCAAGAACGCCGGAACGCTCGTCGGCAACATCGCCAACGGCTCACCGATCGGCGACACGATCCCGTATCTCTTCGTCGCCGGCGCCGTGCTCGAACTGAATGGCGGCACCCGCTCCGTTCCCATCGACCGCTTCTACCTCGGCTACCGCAAGTTCGACCTGCAGCCGGACGAGATCATCACCCGCGTCCGCATCGGCATCGTGCGCGACACGCTCAAGCTCTACAAAGTCTCGCGCCGCAAAGACCTCGACATCTCCGCCTTCACCGCCGCCATCCGCCTGGCCATGACCGGCGATCGCATCGACCGCGCCGCAGTCGTCTACGGCGGCGTCGCACCGACCGTAATCCGCCTCCCGCGCACCGAGGCCTTCCTGGCGGGCAAATCCGCGACGCTCGACACCTTCGAACACGCCGGCCGCATCGCCCGCGACGAGATCAGACCGATCAGCGACGTCCGCGGCTCTGCCGACTACCGCCTTCAACTCGCCGAAAACATCATGGCGAAATTCTGGTACGAGACGTTCGACGACAAGTCCGCGTCACGCTTCGCACACGTATAGCATTCAGCGCAGCAGATACACCACCAGCGTCTCCATCTTCGCCGGATCTTCGTTCCAATCGCCGTAAATCTCCCATGACGTCCCGGCGAACGTGCGGCCGCTTTCCTTTGCCCACGCGTGAATCGCGCCGTGTGCGTCGGCCAATCCATCATAAGAACCGACATGATTGACGACGGCGGCCTCACCGCCGGGAGTTCGCGCCGGCCGGACTTCGCCGGATGGCTCGAACTCTCGCGTGACTTCGACGCCAAAATCGGCCTGCATCGGATCGCCGTGGTGATAGACGAAGATGTTGTGACCATCAGCCCGCAGGCCTGGCTGCGTGCGCAGGAATGCCCAGACCTGATCGAGCGCAGGCCGCCAGACCGCCCCGACCCCGCCGGCGGCAACCTCTCGCCGGACGGCTGCGATCAACCTCGGCGAAACGACTTCGACAGGAACTCGATGACGCATCTTTTGCTCTCCATAAAAGCGCGGCAACGGACGCCGCTCCATAGCCGCGCGAATGAGTGTCACCGCGTAGGTATTGTCGATGTCCGCAGCATGCGACGGCCGCAACGACTTTGACGCGATGGCCGCGGCTTCTACGAACCTTCGATGATGGCGCGAATCAGCTGGGGTGATGCGCGAAATGTCGTCCGTTCAAGCTTCTTCAATGCGTCCGACAGGCTGACCAGTCCACGCCTCGCAGCGAGGTCGATCACAGCGAGTGTTCCTGCGACAGCGAGTCCACGCTCACGTGCAGCCTGGCGGCCTTTCTTCTCGTCGAGCAGAATCAATGTGGTGCCGGTGGTCTGCGCCAGAGAAATCGCTTCGCGTTCGCCGTCGTCGAGCTGCCGAAGCTCTCCGAGCGTGCTTGTTACCTCTCGAACCTCGAGCCAATTCGGTCTGCTCGCCATCCATCTCCCGATCTGCGGAGGCGCTTCCGACGACTGCAGTTCTCGCCGAACCGCACCGGGAATGAGAACGTGTTCAAAGAGCGCGGGAAGAAGATCCTGAAGTTCGATGAGAACGAGGTAATTGATCGGAGAGGTATCAGAGACAACGGTCATTGAGACACAGCGTCATCAAGAGCTCTTCGGTCGGCGGCAAGATCCTCTTCCGTGTATTGGAGGTAGGCTTGGCGCTGTTTGAGAAACGCCTCCGTTTCCCATAACGAGAACCCGAGCAGTTGTCCAATCTCGTCGCGGCCCAGCGTGCCGTCGCGGTAACCCTCCAATGCCACAGCTTCAAGCGCACCACGGGAGACATCGCGCCAGGCACTCTCGAGCCGATTTGCAATCTCGTCGGGTACATCGACGGCGATTCTCGTCATGAGCCAATCTTATCGTACTGAAGCCGCTCGCTCGGCCGAGCGCCCCGCGCGATACAACAGCCCGCAGATGGCGAGGACGATGATGATGCCGGTGACGATCGCGGGGACACCTGTCAGGTGGGTGAAGTCCTTCGCGGCGAAGTGCATGCTCGTCAGTGCTCCTGCGAGCGATGGGAACTTTCCGGATGATCCGATGAGAAAGGCGATCAGCACGCCGACCAGCCCTTCGCCGGCGATCATCCCCGAGGCGGCCAGGACTCCGGGATCGCTGTCGGTTGGGTTGCCGACGCGCTGCGCGTCGACCATCCGCCGCACGATGCCGCCGAGGAAGACCGGGGCGAGCGTGCCGAGCGGGAGGTAGATGCCGACGGCGAACGAGAGTCCCGGCAGGCCGGCGATGATGGCGCAGATCGAGAGCGCCGATCCGGTGCCGACCAGCGCCCACGGCAGCGATCCGGAGAGCACGCCTTCGATCACGGTCTTCATCAGCGTCGCTTGCGGCGCGGGGAGCTCGGGCGATCCGAAGGTGAAGGCGCGGCCGAGCAGGAGCACGGTTCCGGCGATGGCCCAGCAGGCGCAGGCCGCGCCGAGAAATTGTCCGAACTGCTGTTTCGCGGGCGTGGCGCCGACGAGAAATCCCGTCTTTAAATCCTGCGAGATGTCGCCCGCTTTTGACGCCGCGATGCAGACCACGGTGCCGACGGTGAGGATGGCCGCTCTCGCGGACGGATCCGTCCAGCCGCAGAGCACGAAGACGACCGATGCGCCGAGCAGCGTCACGAGCGTCATCGCCGAGGTCGGGTTCGAGGAGACGCCGATCAGTCCGACGATGCGCGACGACACGACCACGAAACAGACGCCGAAGATCGCCACGCCGAGCGCGGCGACGAGGCGCGGACCGAAGGCCATGTTGCCGGCCAGCAATCCCGGCACGGCCACGAGCGTGATGACCACTGCCAGCGGAACGGCGACGACGATCCACGACGGCACGTCGCGGTCGGTGCGCGGTGCGTTTTCGCCATCGCTCATCCCGACGCCGCTGCGTCGCAGGCCGCGCATGACCGCGGCGAATGAGCTGGCCATCGTCGGCAGCGCCTTGATCACCGCCACGATTCCCGCCGCCGCCACCGCTCCCGCGCCGATGTAGCGCACGTAGCGCGACCAGATCTGCGCCGCCGTCATCGCGCCGATCGACAGTTTCATTTCGGGGAACATCGGCGCGGTCAGGCCCGCGCCGAACGTGGCGATCAGCGGCGTGAGGACGATCGCCGAGATCAGGCTGCCGGAAACCATGATTGCCGACTGTTTGTATCCGAGGATGTAGCCGACCGCGAGCAGCGCCGGCGCGATCTCCAGCGCCAGTTCTGCTTTCGCCAGAACCGGCAGATGCATGGCCAGGCCGGACGGGATCAGCACGAACGCGCCGATGGCCAGTTTGATCGCGGCGCCGGCGGCCAGTCCGATGAAGATCCACCGTCCGCCGGACGTGCCGGTCGTCGTCGCCCGCAATACTTCCGCGCATGCGGTTCCTTCGGGATACGGCAGTTCGTCGGCCGATTTGACGATCAGCAATCGCCGCAACGGAACCATCGCCGCGATTCCGAGAAAGCCGCCGAGCAGAGCGAGGATCGCCACCTGCCAGAACGGCGGCGCCATCCCCCACAAGAACAGCGCGGGGATGGTGAAGATCGTCCCCGTCGCCAGCGACGAGCTCGCGGAACCGATGGTCTGCGAGATGTTCGCCTCGAGGATCATCCCCTCGCGCTGGCTCGGCATCAGCCGGAACAGCGCGACGGTCAGCACCGCGATCGGGATCGACGTCGAGACCGTCAGCCCGACCTTCAACCCGAGGTATGCGTTCGCTGCGCCGAAGATCACGCCGAAGAGAACTCCGGCGATGACCGCGCGGATGGTGAACTCGATGACCGATTCGTCCCGTGCCGATGCCATGCTCATCCGCGAAGCGTGGCGTGCCCGGCCGTTCCTGTCAACGCCGCGGCGGCTGAATCAACGTCACCTCCGACGTAGCGTTGTTCGTCACGGACGCAAGAGCCCAGATGTGAGCTCCGCTTCGCGACCGCCCTCCGGCGCTTTACGGTAGTCGCGTCGACGTGGGGCACTTCAAAAGCGCATCGTTAACATGAACATGGACGCCGTCAGGGCTCACCTCGCCAGCACGCACGTCCTGAGTATTCGTCAACGGCGGCCAGATGGGCGCCTTACAGGCACACCGGGATGGCCCGGCGTCCTCCGTGGACTTCGCGGCTCCCGCTTTGTACGAGTCGGGCCAGAGATCGGCATCCGTCATCTTGTAGTCGGCCGGCAGCCACGCGGTGTCAAACGCAACCTTGGCAGCCGCAAACTCGCTCGATTTCAATCCCTCTAGCGCACGCATTTTTCCGTAGAGTGCGCGTCCACTCGCCGGGTGCTTGACGAGCGCAAGTTCGAATTGCGATAACGCCTGGCGGTAATAATCGGCGGCAGCATAAGAAGGAGCATTCTTCGCAACCTGCAGGAAGAAGCCGCCGAAGTCCTCGCGGGTCGGGGTGAACCACTGCGGCGGCTCGTCGTACACCAGATTACTTTCCTGAAGAACCGCTTTGTCCAAAAGCTTCTGAGCCCCTTCCAGATCTACTTGAGCCCACTCGATTCGTGCATTGAGGACGGAGCGGCCGATGTTCAGCACGTCCCTGGCGCAGTTGTTACCGAATGTGTTCTCTGACGTTTTGTTTGTCTCTGTGCAGGTAGGGATCGAAGCGATTTCCTTGTCCATGGCTGATAAGTCGGCATTCACTGCCTTCAGGTCGGCAGCGCTCCTTATGCCGGCTTCGGTGCGTGCCGTTCCTCGAGCCCAATACCAGATGGAGCGAAGGACGTAACAGGGCGAGCTGACGGAATCCTGGCTATAGCAGTTTTCGAACTTCGGTGCCACGAACTTCGGGTCGGAGGGATTCAGCCCGTTACAATCTGTCTCTGCGCAAATCGAGTTCCAGTTGCGGTTCACGACCATCGTCATCAGCGGCGCCGACAGGTACCGTTGCAACGCCGGCTCATACGACACGAAGCGCTGCACATGCGCCTGGGTGTCGCACGCCAGTGCGATCGCGTTCTTGCTCTGGCCGAGGAAAGTGGATGAAACCGAACCAAAGAAGTAATTGTGGCTGAGATAGTGACCGTAATAGAGCTGCGGGCATTTGTCGTTCTTTGTATAGTTCCCATAAGGGCCGCTGCAGGTCTGGCCGTACTGGTCGACGTCGTTATTCGACGCCTTGATATTGACGTTTAGCGACTCCTGGTATTTGCCTACCAGCAGATAAATGTGCGACGGCATGTGCACCAGATGCCCCGACTTCGGTACCTGAGTCTGCAGCACGTTCGCGCTCGGCAAGGCGTCGATCGGATGGATCTTCCCTATCTTAGGATCCGGGTTTGACCCTTCCACCGCGTGAATGTAGAAGTGATTGGCGCCAATGGCTTCCTGGGTCGTGCCGATCGCGTTTTTCAAAACTCTGACAATGTCTTCGGTGTTGTGTATGGGGAGGCCCCCCTTGTCGTACTGATCCCAAGGGTACAGATCCATCATGCTCTCGCCATAAAGCGTGCTGACGTTCTGATCGTTCGGATATTTTTTCGAGACGGCAGCCATGGCGTCGCTGTAGGCTTTTGCGGCGTCGTCGGCATCCTTCTTCGTCGGCAAAACTCCCTGGCAGACGTAACGCTTCTTGAGCGCGGCGATCAACTCTGTCTCGAGCAGTGAGGTCGCGGCGTTCCCTGGCGCACATCCCTCCTTGCTGATTCCCGCCGCCACGCTATCCGCGCACCCGATCTCGTCGCAGGCCAGCTTCAGGCAGGCATCGGTCATGTTCAGGTTGATATTCGGGCCGGCAGCGAGCGCGATCCCCCACGAGGCCATCGCGGTCAGGTTCGGATCCTTCTTCGCCTCCTTGAAGTTGCGCATCGCCTCTTCATAGTCGAGGCCGTAGTACTGCGTCAGCCCCTGTCTGAAGAACGGAAGGCCCGGGCTGCCTTTCAAGCTGTCCATGAGGGCAGGCCAGGACACCTTCTCGAACTCTTCCTGGTGCACTGCCGTCGCAAGCTTCTTCGCGCACGGCGAGATACCTCCGGGGCCGGCCATCGCATGGCAGAGCTGGGCGAAGGCGAACGGGCAGACGAGTAGAAACACGGCCGCAAGGGCGAGACGCCGCATAAGGAAGGACCTCCTCTATTGTCGATGTACGGCCAATATAGCATGCTCCCCCGCCGTATACTCATCAACCCATGTCCTCGGTCGGCAAGAACATCCCCCACGATTCGGCAGTCGGTCATGTCAGCGGCGAGTCGGTTTACATCGACGACATGGCGCCGTTGCGCGGGGAGCTGATCGTCGATTTCGTCTGGTCGCCGGTGGCGCACGGGCGCATCCGCGGAATCGATTTCGGCGACGCGGCGACGTTCGCGCACCTCTTCACCTATCGCGATCTGCACCACAACCTCTTCGGCGCGATCATTCAGGACGAGTTCCTGCTGGCCGAGGATGTTGTGTCGTTCATCGGGCATCCGATCGTCGTCGTTGCGGCGGAGTCGCGCGCGCTGATTCGTAAAGCGAAGGCGGCCATCAAGCTCGACATCGAAGAGCTGGAACCGGTCTTCACGATCGATGAGGCAAAGCGGCGCGGGCTGTTCATCGGCAAGACGATGACGATCAAGCGCGGCGACGTTGACGCTGCGTTCAAGTCGGCGAAGAACATCCTCGAAGGGACGTTCGTCAACGGCGGGCAGGATCACTTCTACCTCGAGTCGCAGGCGGCGCTGGCGGTGCCGGGCGAGTTCGATCAGCTCACTGTGCACTCGTCGACCCAAAATCCTTCCGAGGTCCAAGATGTGATCGCGCACCTCCTCGGATTGCCGATCAACAAGGTCACCGTGGTCACCAAGCGCATGGGCGGCGGCTTCGGCGGCAAGGAGTGTCAGGCTACGCATCCGGCGGCCATCGCGGCGCTCGTCGCGCACAAGCTCAAGCGCCCGGCGCGAATCGCCTACAACAAAGACGACGACATGTGCGTCACCGGCGGCCGGCATCCGTTCCAGAACGACTACAAGGTTGCCTTCGACGATGACGGCGTGATCACCGCCGCACAGATCGATTTCTTCTCCGACGGCGGCGCCTTCGCCGATCTCTCGACTTCCGTCCTCGGACGCGCGCTCACGCACGCCGACAACGCCTACTACCTGCCGAACGCGCTGATCCGCGGCACCGTCTGCCGGCTGAACTATCCGCCCAACACCGCCTTCCGCGGTTTCGGCGGCCCGCAGGGAATCGCCACGATCGAGAACATTCTCGAAGAGATTGCGGTGCTGCTGAAGATCGATCCGCTCGAAGTCCGCCGGCGCAATTGCTACGGCGTCGACGATCGCAACATCACGCCGTACGGTCAGGTCGTCCGCAACAATCATCTGCCGCAGCTGTTCGATGAGATCGCCGAACGTGGCGACTACAAAAATCGAGTGGCCGAGGTGGCGGAGTTCAATGCAACGTCGCGAACGCACCTGCGCGGCATCGCCTGCACGGCGGTGAAGTTCGGCATCTCGTTCAATACGAAGTTCCTCAACCAGGCCAACGCGCTCGTCAACGTTTACCTCGACGGCTCCGTGCAGGTTTCAACCGGCGCGACGGAGATGGGGCAAGGCGTGAACACGAAAATCCGCCAGATCGTGGCGGACGAATTCGGGATCGATGCCGATCGCGTTCTGCTGATGCCGACGTCCACCGAGAAGAACAACAACACCTCGGCAACCGCCGCCTCGAGCGGCGCGGATCTGAACGGCAGCGCGGCTGCCGATGCCTGCCGGAAGATTCGCGCGCGCATGGCCGGCGTCGCGGCGGAGTACTTCGAACGAGTCAGCGGCATCGAATCGTCGGATGTTGTTTTTGAAAATGGAGAAGTTTTCGATCGCGCCAATCCCGCGCAACGCCTCCCCTTCGCCGCGCTTGTGAAGATGTGTCACCTCGAGCGCGTTTCGGTCGGCGAGCGCGGTTTCTATTCGACGCAAGGCCTCGACTGGGATGCCGACAAAGGCTGCGGCGCGCCGTTCCTCTACTTCACGCAGGGCACGGCGATCTCAGAGGTCGAGATCGATCGCTTCACCGGCATGATGCGGGTCCGGCGCAGCGATCTGCTGATGGACATCGGCAAGCCGATCAACCCCGGCATCGACCGCGGCCAGATCACCGGCGCGTTCATCCAGGGCATGGGCTGGCTGACGAACGAAGAGCTGAGGCACGACGCGAAGGGCAACCTGCTCTCGCACTCGCCAACGACCTACAAGATCCCCAACATTCAGGACGTGCCGCCGGTCTTCAACGTCGACTGGATCGACGCCGAGAATCCGCTCAACATCCGCTCCAGCAAAGCCGTCGGCGAACCGCCGCTGGTCCTCGCAATCTCCGTCTGGATGGCAGTGAAAAACGCGCTGTCGTTCCTGACGAACGGCGAGATCCCGAAGCTTCACGCCCCCGCGACGGGAGAAGAAATCCTGATGCGGATGATGTCCTACCGCCACGCGCAACGCGGCGCGGACGCGCGCGAAGTCGCGGCGCCGCAGTTGTAGGGGCCGGCTGTCATCCAGAGCCGCCGGAGCTGCGGAGGCGAAGCCGGAGTCAGTAGGACGGCGAAGGATCCCCGCCTGCTAACCGGGGTTGGGCGGGCGGCAGATTTCGCACCCCTCCGGCCCGTGGTTATCAGCCGGGGATCCTTCGCCGTCCTGCGCGACTCCGGTTTCGCTTACGTCGCTCCGGCGGCTCTGGATGACAGATATCATCCCCAGCGTGATTCTCCGCAGCCGCAATGTCGTGACGCCCGACGGCATCCGAGCCGCTTCGATTCATATCCGCGATGGCGTAATCGAACGCGTTGGCGACTTTGACGACGGCGGCGAAGACTTCGGCGAGCTCACGCTGATGCCTGGCGTCGTCGATTCGCATGTGCATGTGAATGAGCCGGGGCGGACGGAGTGGGAGGGGTTCGAGACGGCGACGCATGCGGCGGCGGCGGGCGGGGTGACGACGATTGTCGACATGCCGTTGAACTCCATTCCTGCCACCACCTCGGTCGCCGCACTCGAAGCGAAGGTGCATGCGCTTCATGGCAAGTGCCGCGTCGACGTCGCGCTGTGGGGCGGCGCGGTTCCGGGAAACGTCGATCAGCTTCGGCCGATGCTCGATGCCGGCGTTCGCGGATTCAAATGTTTTCTCGTCGACTCCGGGGTTCCGGAGTTTGGATGTCTCGATGCGGCGGAGCTCGAAGCGGCATTGAACGAGCTGCGGGGAACCGGCGCACCGCTACTCGTGCATGCGGAACTTCCCGCACACATCCACGCGCCGGCCGGCGATGCGCGTTCGTATGCGAGCTATCTGGCCAGCCGTCCGAATCAGGCCGAGGATGATGCGATCGCGCTGGTATTCGCGCTGGCGCGGAAGACGGGCACGCACGCGCACATCGTTCATCTTTCGTCCGCGAATGGATTGGAGACGCTCCGGCTGGCGCGCAAGACAGGCGTGCCGCTCACGGCGGAAACGACGCCGCATTACCTCTACTTCGATGCCGAGGACGTTCCGGATGCGGCCACGGAGTTCAAGTGCGCGCCGCCGATCCGCGAGCACGCCAACCGCGAGGAGTTGTGGCGCGGCGTCGAAGAAGGGCTCTTCAACGCCATCGTCAGCGATCACTCGCCGTGCACGCCGGAGCTGAAGCGGATGCAGGAAGGCGACATCGCGCGCGCGTGGGGCGGGATCGCGTCGCTGCAGCTAAGTCTGTCGATCGTTTGGACCGAGGCGAGACGAAGGAAGATCGCGTTCGAGAAAATTGCCGCGCTCATGACCAGCGGACCGGCCACGCTTGCGGGACTCGGACATCGCAAAGGAAAGCTCGCCGCCGGCTACGACGCGGACGTCATCGCCCTCGACCCGAAGGCGCAGTTCGTCGTGGCGACCGATCACATCCAGCATCGCCACAAGGTCACGCCGTACGCGGGCGAGACGCTGTCCGGCGTGGTGAAAGCGACGTATGTTCGCGGACAGAAGGTGTGGGAGGATGGGCGGCACCTCGGCAACGCGGTAGGAGAGTGGGTTCGGAGATGAAGCGAATGTTGAATGTTGAATGTTCAGTGTTGAATGTTGAATGGATGCACAGCTCATTCAACATTCAACATTCAACATTCAACTTTGAACAATCGTCTTCTGCGCGGTCATGAGCAACTTTCAAGACTTGCTCGACTTGGCCTCCGACCGCCTCGGCGGTTCCGTGCTCTACGCCACCGACGATTACTTCGCCGAAAAAGAAAATCTCCTGAAACCGGAGAAGGCCGTCTGGAAGGAGCATGAGTACACCGACCGCGGCAAGTGGATGGATGGTTGGGAGAGCCGCCGCAAGCGCACGCCCGGCCACGACTTCGCCATCATCCGCCTCGGCCTGCGCGGCGTAGTGCGCGGCGTGGTCGTCGACACGGCTTTCTTCCGCGGCAACTATCCGTCGCACTGTTCGATCGAGGGATGTCAGGCGCGGCCCGAGAGCGACGTGGAGTCGCTGCTGACCGCGAACTGGATCGAGATCCTGCCGAAGTCGGAGCTGAAGGGCGACAGCGAGAATCTGTTCGCGATCGAGTCGCCGTACGCCTTCACGCATCTGCGGCTGCACATCTATCCCGACGGCGGCGTGGCGCGGCTGCGTGTACACGGCGAGGTTGCGCCGGACTGGCGGCGCGAAGGCGGTCTGTCGATCGAGAGGGACCTCGCGGCGGCGGAACATGGCGGCGACGTGCTGGCGTGCAGCGACATGTTTTTCGGGCCGAAGCACAACCTGATCATGCCCGGCCGCGCGGCGAACATGAGCGATGGCTGGGAGACGAAGCGGCGCCGCGGGCCCGGAAACGATTGGGTGATCGTGCAACTGGCCGCGGAAGGATCGCTGCGCCGCATCGAGATCGATACGAATCATTTCAAGGGTAACTATCCCGACACCTGTTCGATCGACGGCACGCGCGCTTACTCGGACGATGAATGGTTCGAGGTGCTGCCTCGTACGAAGCTTCAGGCGCACACGCGGCATCTGTTCATCGATGAGTTGGTGAATCAAGGTCCGGTGACGCATCTGCGCCTGAACGTTTTTCCCGATGGCGGCGTGAGCCGGCTGCGCGTTCATGGCGTGGCGACAGAGGAAGGACGCGGAGACGCAGTAGCGCGATATATCAATACATTAATTGATGATGTTATCGCGACACAGTTACACAACTGCTGCGGATCGGGCGAGTGGGTGCGGAGGATGATCGCGGCGCGGCCGTTCGCGTCATGGAGCGATCTGGTTCGCGATGCGGAGGCGATCTGGAACTCGCTGACGCCGGACGACTGGCGCGAGGCCTTCGCCGCGCATCCGCGGATCGGCGAGCGGTCGTCGTCGAAATGGGCGCGGCAGGAGCAGTCGGGCGCGGCGTCGGCGCCGAGCGATATTCAGGAGGCGCTGGCCGAAGCGAACCGTGAGTACGAGGCGCGTTTCGGCCACATCTACATCATCTGCGCGACGGGGCGCAGCGCCGACGAAATGCTGGCCATCGCCTGGCAGCGGCTGGAGAACACGCCGCAGCATGAGCTGCACGTGGCGGCCGAGGAGCAGATGAAGATCACGAAATTGCGGCTGATGAAACTGGTGGGCTGATGGGGATCTCGACGCACGTTCTCGACACCGCCAAAGGCCGTCCCGCCGAGGGGATTGGCATCACGCTGGAAAACGATGGCGGTGTCATCGCGCGCGGGGTGACGAACCCGGACGGACGCCTGAAGTTGATCGATGATCCGCCCGCGGCGGGTACGTATCGCATCACGTTCGAGACGGGCGCGTACGATCCGGACGGATTCTTTCCGCGCGTGGTCATCGAGTTCACGGTGCGAGAGGACGCGCAGCACTATCACGTGCCGCTGCTTCTTTCTCCGTTCGGGTACTCGACCTATCGAGGGAGCTGAACCACAGAGACACAGAGGTTCCCAGAGGAACCCTCTGTGTGTGGTTTAAATCTTTTATAATCAGCGACTTAAAACAGGAATCCACCTTGCACTTCCATAGATCGGAGGTGCAACGATGATTATCTCGAAGACGCTTCAGGCTGGTGCGTTGACGCTGCTGCTGGCATCGACTCCGGTCGACGCGGCCACGCATCATCGCGTCCACCGCAGCGATGTGAAGGTGGTCGACGTCAACGCGCACGTCGTGCCGCCGCTGCCGTCGTCGCGTCACGTCGTCGTCGTCAACAGCGCGCAGCACGCGAAACGGCACCACGGCGTAGCGGGCATGTTCCAGCGGCTGCATCAATGGCACATGCGCGAGCGCGCCAAGATGTATCGCGCGATCTCGAAGTAACGGACGCCGGCGGGGGCGCTACGCGTGCCCTCGCCGCCCCTTCATGATCTTCACGAAACTCCTGCTGCGCAGTTCGTCGAGGGTCAGACCAGTCGCCAGCGCTTCCTCTTCTGTGATCGCGCCGCAGTTGAGGGCGCGCAGGAAGTAGTTGAGCAGGCCCTGGCCGGTGGCGGCGTCGTCGAAGACGTCGCCGACCAACGTCGCCTGGCCAGCTTTGGCGATGAAGTTGTTCAGACGATCGGTGGCTGCGCGCAGCCCTTCGAGGAAAAACGAATAGACGGCCGCGTAGCGCGTCGGAAGCTGCGCGGGATTGAGGTCCCATCCCTGGTAGTAGGCGTTGATCAGCGAGTGGCGGATGTGATCGACGTGCAGGCGCCAGGCGCGGTGGACGACGGCGCGATTCTCGGCGATCTGTTCGGGCGTGAGTGTCCCGCGATGCGGCGCGATGGGCATGATGTTCGTGGCGCCGTCGGAGAGCCAGAGGCCGGTGCCGGCGTACGCGACCTGCATCATGTGCCGCGCGAAATCGCAGGCGGGATGGTCCATCCGCTGATGCTCCGCGGTGATGTTGCAGCTCGCGGTGTAGTCGTACGTCCCGAAATGCGCCGCCACGGCCCGTCCGCGTGCGGCGTCGAGAAAGAGCGGCAGGTTGGAAACGCCGTTTTCGCTGAGGATGGCCTGCGTCGTCTCGATCATGAACTCGAAGCGGAGCGTGTGCTTCGCAAGACCGAGCCTCGGCTCCATGGCGTCGAACAGATCGGCCAGGGCCGTTACCTGCTGCGGGAGCTGAATCTTCGGCAGCGTGACCACAAAGTTCGGCGGCAGTGCGCCGGCAGCGTCGAGCAATGTCGAGATGAAGATGTCCAGCGTGCGCATCGACCGCGGCATCAGCTCCTGCGAGAACTGCTTGATGCGGATGCCAATGAATGGCGGCAGCGTCCCGTTCTTCATCCCCGACGCCACTTCGCGCGCGGCGGCGTCGGCATGAGCATCCTCTTCCACATCGGCGCGATTGCCGTAGCCGTCTTCGAAATCGATGCGGAAGTCTTCCACCGGCTCGCGGCGCAGCTTCTCGAGCACGCGCGCATAGACGACGTCGCGGAAGCGCGGATCGAGGCCGATGGCGTCGCCGAGCGTGGCAGCGTCGGGAGCGAAGTCGTCGAGGGAGCGCAGCGCGAGCGCGCCGAGCTTTTGCGTCGTGTCGCTCTTGAAGAGATGCGCGCCGCCGTAGACGGTGTGCACCGGCTGGCGCGCGCCCGACTCGCCGGGAAAGCGGGCCATGAACTTCTCGAGCGCCGGGTCGAGCTTCGACGCGGCGGATTTCAGGTCGTCGTCGGAAAAAGTTCGTTTCATCGCGTCCGGATCACTTTCGCCACGCCCCATCCGACCAGAACCAGAACGGAGAGCACGAGCCAGTTGTAGTGATTGCTGTAGGTCGCCACCGGGAAGTGATTGCTGATCATGATCAGAACCACCGGCAGGACGATGAAGGTGTTCTGCTTGGAGCGCTGTTTGGCGAGGTCGGCCAGCCGCATGTCGGGCTCCGTGCCGGCCTTGACCGCGGCGATGAGCTGCCGCTGCGCGGGGAGGATGCGCACCCAGACGTTCAGCGCCATGAAGCTGCCGAGCATCGCTCCGATCTGGATGTACGCAGCGCGGGCGGCGAAGAGATGGATGCAGCCGACGATCGCGCCAACGAGCAGCAGGTACGAAAGAATCGTTCCCACAATCTCATTTCTTCGCAACGGCGAGATCCAGAGAAGGTCGTAAATGAACCAGCCCACGATGATGAGGGCCAGGCTCAGTCCGGCCGCCTGCCAGGCGGTCATCTTCATCACGTCTTCGTCGACCATGATGCGACCGTCGTAGTAGACCAGCGCAAGCAGCACGAAGCCCGACACGAGCGTGAAGAACGCCTCCCACTTGAACCAGTGCAGCGTCTGATTCCGCAGCTCGGGCTGCTTCTGTTTGTCGACGATGTAGAAGCCGCCGCTGTGGACCATCCAGATCTGTTTCTCGCCATGAAAGGCATGGTCGAGCCAGGTGAAAAAGTAGGTTTGCCCGACCCACATGATGGCCGCGAAGACATGCGTCCAGCGGACGGCGAGATTCAGCCACTCACGAACGACGTAACTCATCGATCTCCCTCGATTTGCGTTAGGGCGCGAATGTAGCAGAATCGCGCCGCATGCGAGAGATCGAACGCATTCTCGACCAACTCAACCGCGCTTGGGGCGGTCCGTCCTGGACCGGCGTCGACATCGGGCCGTTGCTCGAGGGCATCTCCGACGAACAAGCACGGGCACATCCGATTCCGAACGCGCACTCGATCATCGAGCTGGTCGCGCACAGCAGCACATGGATGGACGCGGTCGCGAATCGCTTGGCCGGCGACGAGCGCGAGCTGACGACGGAAGAGGATTGGCGCGACGTGACCGACATGCCGTGGCCGGATGCGGTCGAAGAAATGACCAACTCGATCAGCCGCCTCTCCGACGTCATCGCGCGATTGCCCGTCGACGACCTCGACAAAAAAGTGGCCGGACGCAAGTACACGATCTACGTGATGCTGCACGGCGTCATCCAGCACGCCATCTACCACGCGGGGCAGATCGCGTTGCTGAAAAAGCTGATTTGAACCACAGAGACACAGAGGGTATCGCGCGTTCCCTCTGTGCCTCTGTGGTTCAACGCTTTTCGCCTCATCCGTAGGAAGCATCCCAACCCCCAATTCGTTCTACTCCGCACACAACAACCGATCACGCGAAACGGCAAACCTCCGGCGACGGAGGGACGCAAAGCAACCGGCCTCAAGCAGGCAGCGGTGCTTCCGAACGTGATCCCGCATGACGCGGGACGCTTCTCGTGATCCGAACGAAAGGAGCGTCTCATGCGTCATCGAATCGCCACAGTCGTGCTTGCTGTTGCCGCCGTCTCCATGCCCGCGTTCGCTTCGCCCAAGGCCTCGCTTCAGCCCGTCTCGCACCTTGCGGCTCAGGCGTTTCCGGCTCCCGTTCCGCAATACCTCGCGGCCATCATCAACGACGCCGCGAAGCAGTACTCCGTCGATCCGAATCTCATCGCCGCCATGACGTACCGCGAGTCGGCGTTCAACCCGAATGCGGTGTCGAGCCGAGGAGCGCAGGGACTGATGCAGCTCATGCCGAAGACCGCCCGCGCGCTGGGCGTGCGCGACTCCTTCGATCCGCGCGACAACATCTTCGGCGGCACGAAGTATCTGAAAACGCTGCTGGACCGTTTCCATGGCAACGTCGACCTGACGTTGGCTGCGTACAACGCCGGTCCGGAGCTCGTCGCCAAAGTCGGTCCGAACGCCACGAAGGAAGCGGTCGACTACGTGGCCGCCGTAAAGAGCTTCTATCAGGTGGCGCTGGCGGCGTTGTAAGCTCGCGCCATGAGTGAAGATCTTCGGTATCCCGTCGGCAAGTTCAATCGTCCCGCGACTGCTCTGACCGCCGATGAACGGCGCGAGCTCGTCAATCAAATCGCCGCCACGCCCGCGCGCATGCGCGAGGCCGTGGCCGGTCTGAACGAGTCGCAGCTCGACACGCCGTACCGTGACGGCGGCTGGACAGTGCGTCAGGTCGTGCATCACGTTCCCGACTCGCACATGAACGCCTACACGCGCGTGAAGCTCGCTTTGACGGAAGAGCAGCCGACCATCAAGCCGTACGACGAGGCGGCATGGGCGAAGCTGAACGACGTCCGCGACACGCCCATCGAGACGTCGCTGGTCCTCCTGGAAACGCTGCATTCGCGGTGGGACACGATCCTGCGCGCGATGACCGACGCCGATTTCGAACGCACGCTCGTGCATCCCGACATGGGCGTCATGACGCTCGACGCAGTCATCGCCATGTACGCGTGGCACGGGCGCCATCACGTCGGGCACATCACCTCACTTCGCGCGCGCAGCGGATGGTGGCGTTTCGCCCGCTGGCGGACGGCGACTTCGACGCGGTCGTGGCCGCCTTCAATGAAGCGTTCAGCGACTACGCCGTCCGCTTCTCGATGACCGCGCCGCAGCTTCGCGAGATCTGCACCCGCCGCGCCGTGGTCTTCGATCTCTCCATCGGCGCGTTTGATGGCGACCGGCTCGCCGGCTTCACGCTGAATGGCTTCGACGATGGAACGGCGTACGACAGCGGCACAGGCGTCGTGCCGTCGCATCGCCGGCAAGGTCTCGCGCGGCGGATGATGGAGCAAGTGATGCCGCGGTTGCGCGGCGCCGGCGCGCGCAGGTACGTGCTCGAAGTCATCGAATCGAACAGCCGCGCCATCGCGCTTTACGAATCGCTCGGCTTCACGACGATTCGAACACTCACCTGCTGGAACTACGCGAACCACGGAAGCGACGCCGCGGACATTCGTCCGATCGCCGATTTTCCTGATGAGTTTCGCGACGTCGAACCGACCTGGCAGAACTCGGCCGCCGCAATCCGGCGCGCCGCCGATCCGCGCGTCATCCTTGGCGCGTTCGACGGCGATCTCCTCACCGGCTACGCAGTGGTGTTCCCGCGGACGCACGATCTCGCGCAACTCGCGGTCCGCCCGACGCATCGCCGCCGAAGAATCGGATCGGCGCTGCTGGACCGCGCCAGCGCGGAAGCGGAGGGGACACTGCGCATCCTCAACATCGACGCCGGCGATATCGGCATCGAAGCCTTCCTCCGCGCCCGGGGTGCCGAGCCGTTCATCCGTCAGCGCGAAATGGCACGTTCGCTCTGATCACTTCCCGTACAAACCGACCAGCTTCGCCTGCGCCACCACGTGCCCCTTGATCGCCTTCTCGAAATCGTCGCGCCCCTGCCTTGACGTCAGCGGCAGCGTGTTGTCGAGCGCGTAGAGATCGAAGACGTAGTGGTGCACGCCGCTCGGCGGACAGGGGCTGCCCCACTTGCTCGTTCCGAAGCCGTTCAGGCCCTGGATCACGCCGGCCGGAACGTTGTCCTCCTTGAACTGCGTCACGTTCGTCGGGATGTTCCAGACCAGCCAGTGCGTGAAGGTGGCGTTCGGCGCGTCGGGGTCGGTCACCTCCAGCGCCAGACTCTGCGCGGTCTGCGGCACGTTCGCGAAGTCGAGCGGCGGCGTCACGCTGGCGCCGTTGCACGTGTACTTCTGCGGGATCGTCCCGCCGTTCGCGAATGCCGGACTGGTGATGGCCATCGCGCCCATCGCCGGCGGCGGTTCGGACGGCTTGCCGGGCGGCGGCTCCTTCTTGTTCGGATTCGTGCAGCCGAGAACGAGCGCCAGAGTCAGAACGATCGCGATCCGTGTACTTCGCATAACGCCTCCGATGCGAAGCTACAATCGTTCCATGCCGACGTTTTTCGACAGCATGAGCGAGCTGATGGCGGCCGAGACGCCGTTCGTGGCCGTCACCGTCGTCGACACGATGGGCAGCGTCCCGCAGGACCGCGGCGCGAAGATGATCGTCACCGCTGACGGCCTGCACTTCGGCACCGTCGGCGGCGGAAAGGTCGAGACCAAAGCGATCGCCGAGTCTCAGGCGATGTTGCGAGGCGAAACCGCGGAGACGACGAAGTTCGCGCAGTGGAGTCTCAACAAAGACGTCGGCATGACCTGCGGCGGCATCGTCAAACTCTTCTTCGAATCGCACAACGTCGGCCGCTGGAAGATCGTCGTGTTCGGCGCCGGTCACATCGCCAACGCCGTCGTCAATCTGCTCGTTCATCTCGACTGCGTCGTTACCTGCATCGATCCACGCGAGGAGTGGCTGGCGAAAATCGCCGACTCACCGAAGCTGACGAAGATCCTCACGTCCGACATGCCCTCGGTCGTGAAGACGTTGCCGGATGATGCCTACGTCATCCTGATGACGATGGGTCACACCACCGACAAGCCGATCCTGCTCGAAATCCTGCGCACGCGCACCTTCCCGTACCTCGGCGTGATCGGCAGCGACGCGAAAGCGAACATCCTGCGCCGCGATATCGCCGAGGCGGGATTGCCAGAGGAAGCGAAACGGGCGTTCTTTTGCCCTATCGGCCTTTCGATCGGGACGAACCACCCTTACGAGATTGCGGTGAGCGTGGCCGCACAAATGCTCGAGGTGCGGGACTCGCGGCTTGCTTCACGCTCTGTTTCAGCAAGTCCAGGTTCATCGCCTCGGTGACCAGCGCCCGCATCGTCTCCGACGCGTTCTTCTTCGACTTCAACCACGCCACCTGCGACGGCGTCAAAAACACCGCCACCCGCTCCGTCTTCTTCTCTTTCGCTGCAGCCATCGTCACCTCGAGTGGATATTCTGCACCCGATGCGCATCGGAATCATCGCTGACACCCACGGATTGCTGCGCCCCGAGGCGGTGGAGGCGCTGCGCGGCGTCGACGCCATCGTTCATGCCGGCGACGTCGGCGGAGCGCACGTGCTCGACGGATTACGCGCGCTCGCGCCAGTGACGTACGTGAAAGGCAACAACGACGACGGCGACGGAACGGACGTCGTACGTCTCACCCTCGGCGGCCTGCGCATCCTGCTGACGCACATCCTCCCGCGTCCTCACAAGCCGGACCGGCGCGTCATCGACTCGCTGCGCGCGAAGCCGGCGGACGTCGTGATCTTCGGCCACAGCCACCTGCCGCACGACGAAATCATCGACGGCGTCCGCTACTTCAATCCCGCCAGCGCCGGACCGCGCCGCTTCGACTATCCGGTGTCACTCGGCATCATCGACGACGGCCGCGCAACGCACATCGCGCTCGACGAGCGCTCGAAGGGCGCGTTGATCAAGCGCATGAATCAACTCAAAAGCTGATCACCACAGAGACACAGAGTCCACAGAGAAAACCTCTGTGTTCTCTGTGCCTCTGTGGTGATTTGCTTTTTGCTTAATCGAGCGTCTTGATCGGACCCAACTTCAGATTCAGATCGTCGTCGGCCAAACCGAAAACCTGTTTCATCTCGGCCATCTTTTCCTCGAGTTTCATCAGTGCGGAGCCGAGGCGTTCGATTTCTTCGTCGCTGAGGGTTCCGGCGTCCATGCGGCGCAGTGCCTGCTTCTCGAGCAGCCGGCGCACGAGCTCGATAATCGACAACACCAGCCGCGCCAGCCCGTTTTCGACGACGTCGGAGTCGGCGGCGATGCGGTCGGGAATCGTCGACTCCGTGAACGTCAGCGACGCGCGCAGGCGCTCTTCGTCATTCGTGATCATCGGCGAAAACCTCCAGCGGCCACGGACCGGAAAGGAGAAACGGGACGGAGGGAAAATTGCGCTTCAACGCGGCGCCGGCTTCGTCAACGGCGGCAACATCCGAGCGTTTCACGAGCGCCGCGAATTCGAGAGACGACGTATCGCGATTCGACCAGCGATGCTTCACCGCCAGCGGCGCGAGCGTGTCGTCGACAGCCTTCCGAAACTCCGGAGCAACATCCGTCGCGCGCGTGGCCTCGTGCAGCGCGCGGATGTACGCGGCTCCTGATTCGAAAACGTGCCGGTCGGGACGCGTGAGCGGCGCCGCGGCAGCGACTTTCAACGTCATCTCGACGCAATCGCGAAATTCAGTCAGCACGCGCCGCCATCGATCGAGATGCGCCGCGCATTTAGCCATCGCTTCACTCTCACCATGCGCCGCGAATCCGTAGCGGATTGCGACAAACGTGGCTCGATCGAGCAGCGCCGCGCGCGTCTTCGCCACGCGCAGCAGCAGATCGCGATCGCCGAGCGGCTGCGACTCCTCCACCGGCATCCCGCTCAGCCACAGATCGCTCACCGCGATCGCCTCGGCCAACGGCTCGACGTCGTTGCGTTCCCGATGCGCGCCGATCACGACGAGCTTCATTGGCGCTGCTTCGGCTGCGAAGTTCGGATGATGGCGTCGACGTTCGCCAGCACGACGTTGAGCCCGAGGTAGAGGAGATCGACGTCGCCGATGGAGATGACGGCTTCGCCCGCGATGACCACGCCGCGGTCAAGCAGGTGGTCGAGCGTTTCGAGCAGGCTCAGTTCTTCGTCGGCGTCACTCATCGGTCGTCACCGCGAACGTATAGGGCGGCCACGGCCCCGTCAACGCAAGGGTCACGCCTTCGCCGGCATAGCGCGCCGCCAGGTCCGCGCGAAGCTCTTCCAGCCGCGCCTCTTCGTCGCGTTCGAGCAGCACGTTGATCTGCGGAAAACCGCCCGACCGCTGCTGCCGCGTTTCAGCGACCGTGTCGCACGCGAGCTTGTCCATCACCGCGCGCTCGATCTCCGCCATGACCTGCTGTTCGGCCTCGCGCGAGGCCTTCTTCTTCTCGTCATCCAACTTTTTCCGCAGCAGAAACGCTTTCCCCTCGGACGCCGACGCGATGTCGTCTGACAGCGCGCGCAGCGTGCCGACACGCCGCACCAGCGCGTCGCTCCAGAGCTGCGGATCGAACTCGATCCGCAGCGTCCACTCCTGCTTCCCGTCGAGCCGGTCGAGCAGTTTCGCGAATTTCGAACGCTCATGCTCCAGATGCCGCCGCAAACTTTCGTCCGAGGCGAAGAGAGTGAAGGCGCGCAACGGGATGATCGTCCCGCCGTGCATCAAAGCCTGCATCACGCTCTGATGCCGATACCCGATCGCGCCGAGCCACTCGACGTCCTTCGCGCGCGCATCAATGACGCCCTGCGAGAAATCGACGTCATCGACCTGCGTGACGAACGCGCTCACGTCCCCGGCCGTCACGACATCGATCACATCCGACCCATCGATCGCCTCAACGCGCTCCGGCAACGGATGCCCCGCGCGCGCGATCGCGTAGACGTAGAGAACGGTCGGCATCGTCGCGAAGTCTACAGACGAATCACCACAAAGACACAAAGGACACAAAGAACGCAGATCCCTTTGTGTCCTTTGTGCCTTTGTGGTTAAAACGCCTTTCGAAACTCCGGCGAATCGGCCAGCGCCCGCACCACCCCCACCCGCGTCTCTTTTTTCTGCAACGCCGATGCGAAGTAGCGTTCGCCCGCGGCGTCGATCGGACGATTGAGGATCGTGGCGTATGCGATGTGCAGGAAGTCGCTGTCGTTGAGGCAGGCGGAGTCGTAAGCGATCGTCTCCGCGGCGTCATCGACGTCGACATGCCGCGCCGGTTCGATTCCGATCCGTGCGAGAAACGGCGGCGGCGCCAACGCGCGGCGCTTCGAATCGCGCCACCACGCGTTCTCATCGAGCATCTCGCCGGGCTCGTTGATGCGAAACGCGCGCGTCAGCTCGGGAAGCGAATCCGTCATCGTCGCCGCACCGATCGGCGTCACCGCGATCAGGCTCACCCGCGCCGCGAGCAGCCGCGCATCCTTCGACTTCGGATCGATCGCCGCCGGCGCCTCAGCGCGCGAGAACGCGATGGTCAGGAAATTCGCGCCGTCGCGCCAGCGCGTGCGGTCGATGTCGAACGTGTAGTCGCGCCAGCCGGGCGTGAGCGCGAGTTGCGCGACTGGCGCGGAGTTCAGCGAAATCGTGGCCATCTGCGGCCGCGCGCCGGCGTAATCGAACGGCATCATGCGCAGCGTCAGGCGGTGATCGGCAGCCGACGCGATCAGCATCGCCGACACCGGCTCGGGTCCGGTCCAGCGCGCGTGCTCGGCGGGATCGCCGTCGAGACCGTACCAGCCGCCGGCGAGGAAGACGCTGTTGTCGCTGCCGAGGGGCATTACGTGGGAGGGGTAGCGCGCGGTGAGGGCGCGCGTATCGGCGGACGTCAGGCGGTGGAGCAGGAGATGCTGCAGGCCGGGCGCGTAGTGGAGGCGGAATGCCTCCAGCGGACTGGCCAGCACGACCGGATAGTGGCAGCTCCAGTCGCCGACGTCGCCGGCGCGGTGAAATCCGGCGCTGACGATCCATACCGGCTCGTTGTGCGCAACGACGCTGGCCGCGCGCGACGCCGACTCGCCGGCGCTGATGAGGCGAACCTTCGGCGGCAAGCGGCGCAGATAGAAATCGAGGCAGACGTAGGACCAATCGTTCGTCGTGACGACGGCATCCCGCGCGTGGGCGTGCTCGTGAATCGTGGCGGCGATGACGCGCCAATTCAGCTTGCGGTACGGCTCCGTGATCGCGGAAGTCCATCCTTCGCGGATGATGAATCCGGCGGCGATGAGCGCAGCGATCGGAATCGCGATCGCGGTCCGTCCGCGGAAGATCAGGCGGAGGATGGCTACGATTCCGATCGCTGCGAGCAGCAGATACGCCGGCAGCGCGGTGGCGACGTAGCGGACGGCGTACCAGTGCCGCAGTTTCCAGAGCGCGGCCAGGCTGACGGCGACCGGGAGCACGGCCATGCCGGTGACGATGACGCCTTTCGTCCGATCGCGCGTGAAAAGCACGATTGCGCCGATGAGCGCGAGGATGGCCACGGCGTACGCAGCGCGGTGGATGGTGGCGATGTCGACCGCGCCGATCGAGAAGGATTGGAGGATGCGCTGGAAGAACCGGCTGCTGAAACGAAAGCCCGATGCGGCATTCGGCGGCATGCGGCGGTAGAGGATGGGGATCAGTGCCGCGGCGGCTCCGCACGAGATCGCGGCGATGGCGAACGTCCTCTTTCGCGTGATGGCGAAGGCGATGGCTGCCGTGATTGCCGATGCGACCAGGAACGGGCCGGAGCCGGAGGTGGTGAAGAGCAGGGCGAGCGCGATGAAGGGGACCGGTTCACGCGGAGACGCGGAGTCGCGGAGAAAGGCGGAGAGAAGCAGCGTGGCCAGGAGGATGAGCAGGGCGTAGGGGCGGGCTTCCCGGCTGTAGTAGATCGCCAGCGGGGATCCGGCGAGGAGGAAAGCGAAGGCGAGGCGTTCGCAGAGATCTTCGTCCTTCCCGACAGCCGACAGCCGACAGCCGACAGCCGACACCCGACAGCCGACACCCGCGATAACAATCGCCGCGACACCGAACACCGCCGGCGCAAACCTCGCCGCGAACTCCGGCGCGTGCGCGAATCGGCCGGCCAGTTCGCTGGCGAAGAAGAGCGGGCCGTGTTCGCTGGCGAAGCCGCTCAGCCAGCGCCAGAGAGGTTCGCGCGTCAGCTTCGTGGCGACGTCGTAGTCGAGGATCTCGTCCAGCCACAGGCTGGGAATCGCCAGACCACCGAACCTGAGCACCGCTCCGAAGACGGCGATGGCGGCCAACAGCACGACCTCGCCGACGCGTCTCATTCGCCAGAGCGTAGCACGCGCATTTGACACGTTTGCGATTGGTCAATACATTGACGACCACACATGACAGCGCAGCCGGAACGGGACCTCGTCGCGGGCGTGATTCAGCTGGCGAATCTCCTCACGCGCCGCCTGGCGCCGGTCTTCGAAAAAGCCCGCATCACCCCGCAGCAGTGGGCCGTCCTCTCCGCCCTCGCCGCTCACGGCACCCCGATGTCGCTGGCCTCCCTGGCCCGGACGATGATGGTCTCCAAACAGAACATGACCGGCATGATGACCCGCCTCGAACAGCTCGGCCTCGCCGAGCGCGCCGATGATCCGAAGGACCTCCGCTCTTCGCGAGTTGTGCTGACGCGCCGCGGCCGGACTACGATCGAGAAGTTGCGTCCCGCGTATGAGCAGTGGCGGGAGGAGTTGGGTGGGGAGTTGTCGGAACGGGATCTCGTAACGACGTCGAAGACAATCGACCTGATGATTGCGAAGTTATCGGGTGATCAAGGTTAGCGCGGTCGCGCCAACCTTATCGGTCGATGGATTCTGCAGACGTACTTCAGCGTGTCATGCATGGCGTCTTGTAATATTAACCGTTCAAACATAATTTGGGACGGCCTATGTCATTCACGACAGATGCGGTCAAAGAGATTGCAACGGAAGCAATAAAGGCACGTTTCGGTGATTCAGCGGGTAAAGCTTACGCCCTGTTGCTGTTCGGAGGCTTTGGTTTGCCAGGCCTCGTTGACGGAGCAATACTCGCTGCTCGTGCCAATTCCGAGGCGGCGGAAGAGCTTACACAAGAGTTAGCGCTTGGCCTCGTTAATGATGCGGCCAAAGCAAGTTTAGCTGCCGCACTGGAGGCAGCCGCCGCAGGGGCTCTAGAAGCTGCGGGACTCACGGCTGAGATTGTGGCGTCGATGGCGCTGCTGATCGTAACTGGACTACTTGATTCCACTCCAATAGGAGCGGAGCCTCCGATTCCGCTACCGCCCGGCTCACCGCATGACTCTGGAGCCGATCAACCAGAGCCAGATCCCGAGCCCGAGCCCGAGCCCGAGCCCGAGCCAGATCCCGAGCCAGAACCAAATCCCGAGCCAGAACCAGATCCCGAGCCAGAACCAGATCCCGAGCCAGAACCAGATCCAGAGCCAGAACCAGAGCCAGATCCCGAG
>Ga0157376_10000086_pt1 | contig 70657 bp, 87 predicted proteins | sample M45metaG_FD_121801 | JGI IMG/M metagenome (GOLD analysis project Ga0157376, IMG submission 121801) | Miscanthus rhizosphere microbial communities from Kellogg Biological Station, Michigan, USA - M4-5 metaG | ecosystem: Host-associated > Plants > Roots > Rhizosphere > Soil | place: USA: Michigan...
CGCCGCCAAAGCCGCCGCCGCCATCACTACCGCCGCCGCAGCCGCCGCCTTGACCGCCAGTGCCCGAGCCCTGACTGCCGCCAAAGCCGCCCAGACCGCCTACGCCAAAGCCAGCCTCACCACCGCAGCCGCCGCCGCAGCTACAGCCGCCGCACGCGCCGCTACCGCAGGAATCGCCTGAGCAACCGCAACCGCCGCCAGCGCCGCAGCCAGCGCCGCAGCCTCCAGCACATCCGCCGCCGTCACCGCTGCCGTCACCGCTGCCGCCATCACCGCCACCGCCGCCGCCGTCGTAGTAGCGGATGCCGTTGCCAGTAGCCGAACGGTCAAACAACTCCGTGATATCGCCATCCTGCCTGTACCCACGCGCCCGCCGACCCTGACGCGGCGTGCGAATGGTGGGAGGGTTCTCACGATCTCGCCGGTAGAAGAAGTTGGAGGGACGCGGCTCTTCTAGCTGCTTGATGGTCTCAAGATACTCGGGCGGGATATCCATCATCGGCAGCAGCGAGGCCGCCTCATCCGGGGTCTGCCGGTCGTCGGCCAGCCCCGGAAGCCCATCGGGGTGATGGGTGTCGGCCTTTTGCGTCAGCCCACCTTCCGCGTACTTGGATTGCTTGGTCTGGGAGAGGCCGATGGCGATGGCCTGCTTGCGATCCTTGACCCTCGGGCCGGTCTTCGACCCGCTGTGAAGCTGCCCCCGCTTGAACTCGCCCATGACCTCATGCATCCCAGCTTGCTTCTGGGCCTTGGTCTTCATGGGTCCGAGGGGCATAGCCCTATGTCCTAGTTCCGGTGAACGCTGCCTTGTCCTTGGTCGTTTCAACCGCCGCCATCGTGGATGGCTTCTCCAGTATCTCCAGCGCCGCCAGCAGCGCGCGCCGGTTCTGGTAATCAACGAAGGACCGCTGAGCCAGATTGGCACCTAGCCTCATCGCATCGATTCTCGCCAGTTCCGCCTTAATCTCCTCGATCAGGCCGGGATCGGCGGCCAAGGACGTGATCTGGACCGGCGTGTGCATGACATCGCGCTGGTAGGACTGGCGCAGATACTGTCTCAGAAGCGGTCTCATTAGAGTGGCCCCAACATTCTCTCGGATATCGCCTGATGCAGCCGGTGGATCGCCTGCACCGTCAGCAGCAGATGCTCGTGGAACTGGAAGAGCCATTGCTCCTCCGGGTCTTCGTCTGATCTCTGGGTCGTCGGCAGCCCAGTCGGTCGCTGCTCCGACCACAGTGATGACATCTGTCCGTGAAAATCCGGGACCGGGGGGTCACCAAAAGCCATGTCACGCTCCCAATACCTTCCACGCAGTTCCGTTGTGCCAGATCAGCACCGTGTGGAAGCCGCCGGGGGTAACCACCTGCCCCCACCCGTTCGCGCCGCTATCACTGATACAGCAGATCATGCCAGCAGTCGGCTTCTCGGGAAGCTCCAAGAACGTCACAGGCGTCATGGAGTAGCCGGTCGAATGGGCAATCATATCCGCCAAGGAGTTGAACCCCTGCGCCATCAGAAGCTGCGTCTGAATGATCCGGTCGCCCCTCATGGACGTTTCCCTGCCGGTTTGAACCGCAGCAACGTCGCCCCCAGACGGGCGGAGAACCCCTTGCGTGGCACCCAATCAAATCTTGCCGCCATGTGCCGACCGCGCGCCCTTGGATTGAAGAACTGCGTGGTCTCGGTCATCGACCAAGGGCCATAGCTGCGCTGCTTGGAGGCCGCGTAGCCCAGCGTGCGAAGCGTCAGGTTGACTGCCCCGTTCTTGCCGAACCACTTGAAGTCGGGCTGGCACTGATCAACCATGGGGATGGTCGTGCCATCACCAATCTCGGCATATCCCGTCTCGATGAACACGCCACGCATCGGCTCGTCGTCATCGTCAAAGCCGGTCTCGTGCTGCTGCACCCGGTAGTTAAAGTCAGCGCCGAGCGGCGGCCCGAAGATGTTGGTGTTGATCCACGCCGTGCGCGGCAGCTTGCCGCTGTCCCAAGCAGGCCCGCTGGTATTCATCTTGACGTAGTGATCGGGCTCGTTCGACAGCACCGTGCCATCAATCAGTTCGACGCCTTTGCGATAAGGGTCGCTGAGTGACGGATGATAGAACGTCACCTCATCGGCAAATGAGTTCGCGCCAGCGTGACACTTATTGACGTTCGCCTCATCCAGATCGAGGAAGGCATAGTCCCAGACCGAGCACTCCATCGACTGCACGCCGCTATCCCCGAACTTCCAGAACCCATCCGCCCCGCGCCAGTAGGTCGTGCGCCCTAGCGTGGCCACCGCGTGCGGTGCGACCAAGCCACAGCCAGTACCCATGATGGTGAAGCCGTAAACCAACGGTGGCCCGATGTAGCTCATCGACCACACGTCGGTATCGGTGAAGATCAGCGTGGTCTGCGGCGCTTGGATCGCGCCCATGATCCGGGAGCCACGCGACAGCCGAGCACTGCCAGCCTGATTGCCAACCGCCGCTATCCAGAGGTTCTCATTGCCTGCATCGCACCAGCGGATGAGCAGAGGATCGATCAGCGGATCCTCTATGTCCGAATTGGTTCCCCAGATGATGATCTGCGCCTGCGGCATGGCCACAAACATGCCATGACTGCTGATCGGCGCTTCTGCAACCGGCGCTACCGAGGGCGGGGGGAATGGATTCGGCAGCGGCGGCGGCTTGTAGATCAGCAGCGGCCCATGGGTCGCGAGGGCAAGACCGAACTCGCCGAAGTTATCGAGGAACCATGTCGCCTGCCGGGGATCCGGCAGCGGCACGCTGGTGGCAAGATCATACTGGGTGCCTCCAACGAATAGCTGCAGCCCCTTGTCAGTCCCGACCAGAAGACCCTTGCGGTCTTCCAGATCCAGCCAAGCGTGCATCCTGCGGATAAAATGCGCGAACGGATTCTGAACCAGCCTCTTCCAGCCCGCGTACTTCTCCACAAAGCCAGAGCGCCAGCGAATGAGATTACCGGTCCACCAGCCCCCACTCGCCCCCGTCTGCGTGGTCTGATTGTTGAAGCCGGGTGGCGCTTGGATCTTGACCAGCCCCATCAGCCTGCTCCCGCTGCAGCAGGATTACCCATCGCAGGCACAGTGCCCTTCATGCGCCCCGCCTCCAGTTGCGCACTGGCTCGCAGCGCCTCGTACATCCCGTTCCAACTCATCGCCTTCTGCGGATCATCCGCCTGCGCACCGAAGTCGCGCTGGTAACCGCTGGCAAACACCATGCAAGCGGCACAGAAGAGGTCGGCGTAGTTGACCGACAGGAATGTCTCGGGGTTGGTTGCGGACAGCAGCAGAGGCCTGATCACCCCGAAATACTCGACGGCATAAGCCTTGTCCGGGGTCGGCATCAGCCGGATGCTGTAGGACACCTGCGTGATAAGCTCGGTAGTGGCTCCGCCAACCATGGCGTACTTCTCTGGCACACCGCGCGGCGATGGCACCATCCTGTTGGATTGAGGATCGTACCGGCTGTTCGACCAGAACATATCCAGCGCCTCGGGACTGATGCGCTCCAGCGTCTTGCGTGATGTGCTGATCTGCCAGTCGGGACCAGCCCAACTGTACCCGGTCGGAACCAGCACGCTCATCTCCCGCAACACCACCACCGTGCTCGGGAGCGGGGTCTCGCGATTGAATGGCGTCAGCGTTCCCGCGAGGACAGTTGTCGTCGCGATGAACTCCAGTTCCCGGTAGATCCTGTTGTCGGCATACGTGAACATCAGCGGGACGATGCGCTTGAAGTTCTCGTCCTCCTGATTGAGCGGGATCTCCAGCAACGTCTGAAGCTGCTTGAGCACCTGATCGTAGTTCATTCGACCGGCTCCCCTTGGATGTGCGACCACAGGGACAGCTTGTTGTCCATCGAGGTCGTCACCACCGCCCGCACCGTGTACGTCACATCGGGTAGCAGCCCCTCGATGCGCTGCGTGGTCGCGGTCTGCATCGTCGTCCCTTCCGGGACCACCAGCACCGGATCGCCGACAAGATGCGAGTTGGGGTCCGGGTCTATCCCGTCACGGACGATCACCTCCCAGACCGCCCCCGTCAGGGCCTCGCCCTCGCGCATGTCGTTCACGAAGTCGAGGCCGTAAATCAGGCTCTCGGCCTGCTCGACTGGGCTGAAGTCGCGTCCCGCATATGCCATGTCAGGGCCTCAACTCCGTGATTCGCCGCTGTTCTGCGACCAATGATACCACTTCCGGGTCGATATCCTGCAGCCCGGAGGTGTCCTCGACCTCGTTCTCCAGCCACGTCACCCGCCCACCCAGACCGGACAGCCAGATTGTGCGCTGAACCTCGTTCCGCAGCCCCTCCCCAATCTGCTCCCAGAGCAGGGTCTCCAAGAAGTACGCCGTGTCACTCCCGCTCTCCTGTGCCGCGAGGATGCCGTGGATGACCCCCATGGCATCGCCAGAGAACGCAGCCGTGTCCCCGTCCTCTCTTGCAGACAGGACGCCAGCGACCGCAACCACACCTTCAAAGAACGCATCGTCCGCGTACTCCATCGCGGCCATGGTTGCGCCAATGCGAACCTCAACAACGAACCTCGCGGTGTCACCACCACGGTTATCCATGTCGGCGGTGAAGATGGTCATGTCGGCAGTAACGAGAGTGGAGTCGGCAGTCGGCTCCTTGAAGCCGTAGACGTTCCCGGACTCGAACGCATTGAGGATGCCGACCTTCTCGTTCGACATCGAGCGATAGCCCTCGAACGCGAGGACATCTTCGCCCATCTCGGTCGCAGCCAGCGTGCCGACAGCCCCGAGCTTGCCGCTGAACGCAGCGGTGTCGGCACCCTCGGTCGCCGCCAGAACAGCAGCCCACCCCGCCGTGGCAGCAAACGCAGCGGTGTCAGCGTCCTCGGTAACAGCCAGCGTGCCAGCGACCAGACCACTGACGCCGTGAATGTTGGCAGTGTCAGCACCCTCGGTCGCAGCCAGAGCACCGACAACGCCAAGCCCACCGCTAAACGCCGCAGTGTCCGCACCCTCGGTGACAGCCAGCGTACCGGCAACAACAGCCCCGCCAGCGAACGACGCAGTGTCGGCAGCCTCCGTTGCTGCCAGCGTGCCGATGTTGGGCTGGGACACAACGGTGCCAGCAAACGCCGCAACGTCCGCCGCCTCCGTCACGGTCAGGACGCCGTATCGCTCGGAGGCCTTGCCCGCGAAGGACGCGGTGTCAGTTACCTGACCAGCGGTGTTAACGCGCGTTATGTTGTCGTCAGCGGTGTAGAGCGTCGAGTCTGCGCGCAGCCAGACCGCACCCTCGTAGGCTTCTATTGTGCCAATAGGAGACAGGTTGCCAGCAAAGCTCGCAACGTCAGCAACTTCGGTCGTGCCAAAACTGCCGTAGTTGGTGTTGGAGATACCGGAGAAGCCCGCACCATCAGCCGCCTCGGTTGCAGCCAACGTCCCCGTGATGATGGGAACCGTGCCCTCTCTAAAGGCGACGTAGATGTTGGTAGAGACACATGGGGTGACGATAGTCGGGTCAGAGGTAAGTGAGGCTGGTCCGCCGGGAGTGTTCGTAAAGAGAAACTCGGCAAACGCCGACACCTCCCAGTTCGCTGTTGCCGCCTGCAGTCCGCTTACAGCCAGTCCGAACGAAGACCAGTCAGCGGTCACGCCATATGTCGCATTTGCGCTGGTGCCGACATGCCTCCCTGCACTGCTGCGGATGCGCAAGCACTGGAACCCATAGCCACTCGAAACACTCATCGCTGGCGGGTCAACAGCAGCGGTCTGGAAATTACTTGTCCAGCTATCAACAACTACGTTCGACATTCCTATCGAGAAATGCCGAGCTATGATTGCAGAGTGATCGCTCTCGGTCGGAGAGTTGAACCCTGCCCAGATTGTGGTGCCAGACGGGTACGGCTTGTCAGCAATCATCCACCAGAGCGTGCTTGCCACTCCGGTCTGCGAGCCTGTTCCGGGCTGATTGCCTCTCTTGTCCTGAAACAGCGTGCCAGTCGGGCCGCCCATTCTCAGGGCATACGTTGACATGTCGATGCCGGAACTAGTCCCGTTAACATCGACGGCAGTAACCACAACAATGAGTTCGCCAGCCGCAACAGCGGCTGACGTGGTCATAGTCAGCGATGATTGATCAGCGTTGTGCGAGCCGCCGATGCCGAGAGAACCGAGGTCGGTGATGGCCATATAGCATCACCTTCCCCTGCGCTACGCTGGCCCGGTGTTGGCGAGCATCCGCAGCAGCACCTTGAGCACCTGCCTCATGGCCGGTGGATTACCCGCATAGGCCTCAACCCAAGCGTCCATCTGCGCGATGGTGCCGTCCTTCAGCAGCGCAGCCAACTCCTTCCGCTCCGGGTTGTTGTTGATCGCATCGTTGCGCCGCATCTTGGCTTCCCGGATCGGAGCCAGCGCCTCCCAAGCCGCATCGCGCGCCTCGAACGCTGCGATCTCCTCCGGTGTGAGCGGCACCTCGACGCCATCCACCATCTTGTGGGTGTACACAGTGGCCATCTCATAGCCCTTTTTTCATGCCGTAGCAGCGGATCGTGGTGTTCCTACTGATAAGACCCGAGGTGCTTAGAAACCGCACACCCATGATCTGGTAGCCAGCATACGTCGGATCACACATCTGCCCGCCGCCAGTGCAACTGATCTGATAGATCGAGGTCTGCAGATGCGTCGTGTGCCAGATCGCGCCCTGAAAGAGCAAAGCCGGATTGGCCGAAACCTCGACATACCCGTACAACGGGTAGGCATACCCCTGCGCAGATCCGATACGGATGTAGTAGCTCTCGGCACCGCCTCCTGCAGCCTGCCCCCCAACACCAAACCCCACTGGGTTCGTCCAAGTATAGTACTGCGTCCACGCATAGCTCCCATTGCCTCCAACCCAGCCAGCACTGACCAGAAACTGCATGATCAGATTGGTATCAACCGTCACCATGACCAGATTTTTAATGTCGAACAGGTACACATCGTACTCGGACGAGAACCCCGTCACGAACTCTATCGTCGCCGGATCGACCCCCGTTGGCGTCTGCGACTGCAGCAGCTTGCTGTGACCGAGCCTGACGATCTCTGTGTAGATGTCCCCTGCAGGTTTGGCCGCCATCACGCACCATTCCTCAAGCCGTAGAGCGTGATGACGCCGCCGTAGATGAGCCCAGCACTAAACCCAAACCTCACCCCCCTGATGAACGGAAAACTAAGATCACCGCCCCCGCCAAACGTCTGGCCGATGACAGACCATGTCGTCTGAAAGTTGAACAGCTTCACTCCATTGGCCGCAGAGCCAACTGTTCCGGGATTGAAGCCGACATAGCCGGTGACCCCCCTATAGGGGGACAGCCCCGTGTCGTTCTGTATCCAGTTTGTGGCTCCCCCCAGCGAGATATTGCCGTAGGCGTTGAACACACCACCTGCAACATACGTGCCTATTTGCCAGTGCAGCCCAGTTGAGACGAGGGTCGCTCCATCTTCGCTGACCTGAATGATGAACACACTTCCTGTGTCTGGCATCAGGCCCTCAAGCTGAAACACATACGAGCTATAGTCGTTGACAACCGCATCAGCGAACGGCGCGAAGAAATCTATCGCCGCAGAGTTGGAAGCCGCCTGCCGCATCAGCAGCTTGGCGAAGCCGTTCTTGATGGTTTCCTCGTATAGACTGGAGGCGACTGCCATGGTCACATCGCTCCCGTCTTCAGGCCGTACATTCGGATCGAACCTCCCGTCCAAACACCCGAATTGGGATAGAACCGCACAGCATCTGCCCCCGGATGATTGTCGGCATACCCACAGCCATTGAAGGTGTTGCAATAGGCGGAAGAACCTGTCTGGCTGTGCTGAACCAAGATGGCAGCGAACTGCGCAGGACCGAAGTACATGCGAACCCGGCCACTCATGGGGTTAGCTCCCCCTGTGAAGTTGCCATGCAGCGCAATGATGGCAGGGCTGCTGTTGTTGCCCGTCACGCTCACAGGAGAGATCGAACTGATGACAGTGCCGGAATATCTGTAGTTGATAGTAGACCAGCTTCCACCAGTGCCAATCTCAACCAGAGGAGTGGCGTTGACAGATGTCGTCAGCTTGTCGAGATCGAACCAGAACGTGCCGTATGTGCTGATTGGGATCGAGGTGAAGGCCAGTATTGCGGTGCTGGGTCCACTGGTATTGACCGTGAGCAGCTTGGCAAAGCCGTTCCTGATGGTTTCGTCATAGATAGTTTGGGCAACGGGCATTACAGCGTCGTCCCCATGAAGAACGTGCCCAGCGCAGCAGCGGATGCGTTGATGGCGTAGGTGTTCCCGGCAGTAACGCCATAAGCAAACACCTCGTAGTAATCCGTTCCATTGCAAGCATCCATGATAGTGATGAACACACCGGACGATGCCTCAGACACGCAGGAACCGCAAACATGCCGGAACAGCACGCCGTTCTTGTAGATGCTGATGAAGATCTGCGTACCAATCAGCAATCCAGTGTTGGCAGCAGCAACGCTGAAGTACACACCGGCACTAAGCTGGCAACGCCCTGCAGGCGGCGTCCAGCGATGCGTAGTGGTGTTGAACAACGAAGAGTCGTTATAGACGACACTCGCGAACTGCACCTTCGTCCAAACCTGAGTCACCACCCCAGTCTGGTCGGCGCTCGGATAGGCACTGAACCCAATCTTGGCAGGACCGCTATTCGCCTTCACGAACGCCGTGGTCGCAATCTTGGTGGTGTTGTCGCCAACAGTCGGCGTGACCGCAACCGAGCCGGTCGGCAAATCCACCGGGGAACCGAAGTAGATCGTGTTCCCTAATGGATTATTCGTGACCGAACTGTACCCAACATTCGCCGTGAAATTTATGAACGTGTTGCTGCTCGGCGCACCTACAGCGGAAAGACATGGCCGCCCGAAGCTTGCACTGTACAACGTGACCCCGGAATTGCCCTTGGATGTGATCACGATGCCAATGTCGGCATGGGCACCTTGAGCAATGATCTGCCCCTGATTGGCCGCACCATCAAGACGCAGACCATCTGTCCCCGCAGGCGGGGTAATGTTGAGCGCACCAGTCATGGTGTCGCCCGCCCTCAACACATAAGGAACGGCGGCACCACCACCATAAAGCTCGGTGAAGTTGGCGTTACACTTGGTGAATGAAGCCTTGAGGGTATCGCCCGTACCGTCGTTAGGCGCGGTGCCTACGTTGATGGTCTGCTGGGCCATGTCTAACCACCGAACCTGTCCTCGGGGTCAATCGCCTGCATTGTGCCGGTGATCGGCGGGGGCACCTCGCGACCATGCTTGCGATGCAACTCCGCTACCGCCCTCTCGATGTCCTCGAACTTCGCGCCGACACTTGCGTTGAGCAGCGCCGTAAGCTCTTCCTGAAAGCTAAGTGGCATGCGTGATCGTTCCGCTCGTGAGCGTGACCGTCTGACCACTGGAGATCGAGGTGTTGTTCAGATTGATGTCGCCGCCAGATGGAGCCGCCACTGTGAGGTTGTTCACCTTGGTGGTGCCGCCGCCATCCTTGATACGAGCAACCGCCGCCGTGCCAGTGTTGGACGCCACGCCCGACTTGGGCGCACCAGCCATGGTGATCACCCCGCCACTCTCGGTGAAGCTCGGGTCGGCGAAGACGACGGTCACCAGCACTGTGGCATAGGACGCACTGCAGATCTCCATGAACGCAGGCGAGGCATTGGCATCGATCTGCAGGATCGTGGCCGCCATCCGCGCGGACTTGGTGGGAGTGTCATAGTTTACGGCCATCTAACCCTCGCTTCTTCAGATAGGCCTCAATAGTCGTGGCAGGCGCACCCTCAAGAACAAGAAGCCTCGCCTCATGGTCATAGAGCGCAGCCGCTGGCGGCGAGGGCGGATAAGGCTGATCTAGCGGAATCGTCGCAATCACATTGTTACCGGCATCGATCTGCGCCTGTGTCGCACCGGGACCGGGCTCGAACGACCATGTCGCCCGCTCAGTCGCGCTCTCGCACTTTGCGCTCAGAGCGGGACAAACCTCGGAGATCGCATGATAGAGTGTTCCAGCGTCCATGATCGCCTCACATCCTGAAGGTAAACTGCAGGCCCTCGCCCAGCAGCGCGCCACCGTTGACCGTGCCGTCACCCCAGATCGAGCCACCAGCAGCAGCCACCCACTCCGTCGCCTGAATGAAGTGATGCCCAATCTGCGCCGGATAGACGTTGGCCGCTCCCAGCGTGGTGGTGAAGCTGCTCTGTCCAGCCCAGCCGCTGGGACCGGTGTTCACGTTCGTCACGTCATATCCCATGCCGATGACGATGCTCAGGCTGGTTCCTGATACCTGCGGCACCCAAACCGAGGCCTGACAAGCATCCTCGGCAAACCCAGAGATGAAGCTCACGCGATTGCCGACAGAGCTATTTAACGGACGAGGTACAACCCCGGTGCTCGCAGCAGGTGCCCAAGAAGTCGTGGTGTCAGACACTTGCGTCCACACATCCACGCGGTTGTAAGCGTTCCACACATAGAGATATGCCGGGACACCACCCAATCCCTTGCCACCTTGAACCCACTTCAGTTGCGAGGCCGCATCAGTGCGCGTGGTGCCGACATAGGTTCCACGCTGTGCGGCTGGCCCATTGGTGATCGCAGCATTGTTCACGTTGATGCCGTTGACCCGCGACAGCGCCGTGCCAGCCGAACGACTGAGGTCGTCCGTCCATGCAGGCCCGTGACCGAGCCGCACAACTGGCGTAGCCGGAACAGTCGAGTCCAGCCACACGAACCAATCATTCATCTGGTTAGGACCAAGCGGGGCAGGGTTCTTGGTGTTGTCGAGCGTGGACCCAATCAACTCGGTGAACTGGGTCATCTGAATGGTGGTGCCATCCCAGATCGGGATGCGGTTGCCGATGTAGGGCGTATAGAAGATCGAAGTCACGCCCGTGGTGTTGGTAATCATCACCGGGGTGACGTTCTGAAGAGTCAGCCGCCCCTGCGGAATTGCCTGATAGAGCGGGCTGGCGGGGATAACGCCGGGACCGGGATTGGTAATGCCACCCAGCACAGACGTGACCCAAGCCGTTGTCGCAAGGCTGGTGTCGTTGTCAGTAAGCAACAATGTCGCATTCGACCTTGGATCACCCGTGAACACTGGCGAGGCTAGCGGCGCATAGGCCGCCAGATCAGGACCAGCCGGGGGCGGAACAATCGCGCTGATCTGGGCGAAGTTGCGCTTCACCCACGCCGTGGTCGGAATGCTCAGATCGTTGTCCGCATCCGCTGGCGTCACACCGCGCGGATCGCCCGTGAACAACGGCGAGTTAATCGGCGCATAGGTAGCAGCAGCAAGCGTCTTGACCGCATTATCCGCCGCCGTCACAAACGCCGTGTTCGCCGCACTGAGATCAGCGTCACCGGGAAGCGCAGTCGGAACCTGCGGATCACCAGTGAAATGCGGATCGTTGATCGGCGCAACCGGGATCGGGTTGCCACCCGTATCCCTCGGGATAAGCGTGTACAGTTCAGCAAAGTTGGCGTTGACCTTGATGAACGCAGTGCGTAGCGGATCGCCAGTCCCGTCGTTCGCTACCGTACCGACATTGATGACTTGCTGGGCCATTGCTCCACCCGCTAGGTTATGTTGTCAGTACGGACAGTCGAGATGTCCGCTTTGACCGTTGGAACGTCCGCTGCGTAGAGATAGTCGGGATAGGCGTTCACGCTCACCTGCGGCGTCATCCCATTGGCGGCATCTTTCTTGATCGTGTCCGCCGTGTTGCCATCCGTGTAGATCCACGGGAACGGCGACATGTCCGCCGTCCAGAGCGTGGTGTCCGTCTCCTCCCACGTCGTACCCGCATAGTGCGGGGGCTCCGCCAGCGGGAACACATCCGTGGTCGGAGACATCGTGTCCGCCGTGATCAGCGTGGTGTCCGTGGTGTTGTCGTAGGCGTAGAGCGGCCCCGCGTCCGCCGTGGTGGTGTCGGTGTCAGCCGTCGCCTGCGTGTTGTCGCCCGTCGCAACAGGCGGCTCAATCGGCGGCTGCGGATTGACTATTGGACCCGGAGGGATCGGAACCGACCAGCCGTCCTTGTAGGTGCGCGTGTCGCACGTCGCACCCGTATCCGCCGTGATGTCATCGAACGCATCGACCGGCGGGAACATCACGCTCTTGAGATCGGCCTTGAAGACTGCCGTCGCCCCATCGGCGCGAGGCTTGAACACATGGCAGTGCACAGGCTCAGACCGGGGATTGAGGACCGGCACAGGATCTGGCGGCAGCACGATGGGACGCAGAGTAGGATTGGGCCGGTCGTTGCACGCCTCGCACACCAAGAACCCGGTGCGCTTGATGAAGCGCCCCATGTACTGGCTGTCCCATACCAGATCACGGTGGTTGTACATGAAGCCGCAACGGTCGCAGATCGCGAACGCCGCCGGTCGCTGCGGGTCTACCTTGGCGTGCCCTTTGGGTGCGAAGCTCCCCATCAGTACACCGATGAGGTGTAGGTGGCCAAAGCAGGCACGATGCGCAGTGGCGAGTCTTCCACATCGCGCTCCGCAGCCTGCCTGAACGTGGACACTGCCCGTGCAGCTAGCTCCTCCATCCGGGCAGGAGCCCAGATCTCGGCGCACTTGAACGCCAACGACGCCACGTAAGCCTCAAGGAAATGCCTCGGCACATCCGCCTGCGCCCCATCCCCGATAACCGCATCCTGCAGATGGCGCGCGCGGTAGTAGTGCAGCACGTACTTCTGATGATCGTCTGGCACCTGCCAGAGCGTGATCGAGGGACCAACCTGCTTGTTGAACCAGTAGACCGAGGGCGGCCCCACATCGTTCTTCTTGGGGAAGCTCCCGAAGGTGTCGCGATCAACCGAGGTCAGGATCCGGTCCTGCTGGTGTGCCCACTCGGTCGAATCCACAGTCGGCAGGATCCATTCATCCGCATCGATGCTCATGCTATCGACAGTGATGTCCTGCTGACCGGTGGTGATATAGGTCGCCATGATCATGATGGTGGTCGGATCCACGTTATACGTGGACTGCCCCGCAACCAGCGGCACACTGACCAGTTCCACCGTCCAGAGATTGACCTGCTCATTCGCCCACTCCAACTGGAGCAGGTTCGCCGCCATCGCCGCATCCTGAAGATGATCGACGGTAAGCTCGTTGCGCCGGATCTGGCACCGCCCATAGGCCGTGATGATCAGGTCAGAGAGCGCGGGGCTCCATGAGAATTGACCGCTGGCGCTGATCCCCGTCGTCATTTGCTGTTCCTCGCCTTGGTCTTCTTCTTTGGCGCAGGAGCACTCTCCACAGCAGAAGTGCCAGTCGCAGCAGGAACGCTCTCCCTCAACACAGTGCCGGTGACAAAGACAGGAATAGGATCAGACGGATTAACCGGCGGCGTACCGGTCGCATAGACGATAGGGATCGGCTGAGTTGGCGCGCGAGGATATCCGGCAGCTACCTCAACAACCCGCTGCGCGGCACCGGGGCCGACCTTGACCGAACCGTCAGTTATAATGACGACAGGAATCGCCGATATAGGGGCCAGCTTGCCGCTTCCCGTAACGACCGACATCGCGTTCATTGGAAAGATCGCCATAGCCCTCATTCTCGTCATTGTGCGGAGAGGCTGAGTAATCGCTGTGTCGGAGGACGGTTCCCAGCTTCACTCAACCTCTCCTACCCCGCGTGGTGAGCAGGGATCTCTAAGCCTTGCCGCCAATCTTCTTGATGCCGCCCTTCACCACAGGCTCCATATCATCCGCGTCCTGCAGCAGCTTCTTGTTTGGCGGCCCCTTCGGGAACCCCGCCTTCATGTCTCCCGCGTCAGCGCCAGTCTTGCCGCGCACGAAACCGCCGCTGCGGAAGTGTCCCGCACGGTCGGGCCGCTTGTTCGAGGTTTCCCCAGTCACCTTGGAATGGAACGTATTCGAGGTGACGTACTTGGGACCGCGCGATTTCTTCGGTGGCTCGCCGCCCTTGTACAGGACGTTCTCGCCCACGAACTCGTCACGCAGATCCCGAGGTGAGTTCCCGATGGGGCCTTTTGCCATTCAGGACACCCCTCAATTATCAGCCCATGTGATGGTGAACGTCGCACCAGTACCGGCACCGCCGGTCACGGACTGCGCAGGCGCTGGTCCGGGCTTCACAGCATTACCGGGATTGACGATGGACACGGCGGAGATGATGCCGCCCGCCGCCGTCGTGACCCGAAGAACGACGGGGCCAGTGTTGGCAGGCAGAGTGAGAGTGTCACCGACATTGTAGCCGGTGCCACCCGCCGTCACCGCCACTGACGAGGCTTTCTGCGTCAGCGAGGTCACGTCCGTTGCGCCGTCAATGTCGTCCTGAATGCCGGTCGGCGTGCAGAACGGCCCAGACGCAGGCCTCAGAGCAGGGTTCTCCAGAAACGGAACAGTGATCACTCCAAGATACGCACCAGTCTGAGCATTGAACGTGCCCAGATTGAAGCTGGTGTAGCTGATGCGCTTGGTGACAATCGCCGCTTGCGGACGCCGCGTCGGATCCGCGAAGTACCACACAGTCGTTCCGACCTGCGGAAGCATATGCCTCGGCATTGGGCTTCTCCCTTTAACCTAACCTGCCGCTCTCAATCAGCCCCGGCAGGGCGAGCTACGAAACCGGGAACGTGCCGTATACCGCGCGCCAGTCGAAGTACGAGAACGCATAACGCTCACGGCCTTTGACCTTCAGGTTGTCAGTGTCGAAATCCACGTACATGTCCATCTCGAACGGCACGCGGTCGTAGTAGATCAGCCCGCGCTTGTCGGTCTTGATGAACCAAGCGAAGTTCGAGGTCAGGAACTCGTTGACCATGTAGTCACGGAGACCACCACCCACATGCTTGATGGCGTTGACATCGTTGTCGTTGGTGCCGGGACGAAGTTCTGTACGAAGCAGTCTTACAGCGACTGGTTCCAACGCCGCTGGGACTATCAGAAGCTCGGCGCGCGCCACGATCTTGATGTTGCGCTCGTCCACCCACGTATTGCGGATGGTGGTCATCGCAGTGAGCAACGTGCTCTCGTTCAGGCTGACCTGTGTCGTGGGCATGTTGCCCACGGTACCGGTGTCAATTGGATGCGCTGAGTCGAACAGCGCCTTGCCGTCACCGCCGACCGTCTGGTCGTAGACGTTGCCGGTGTTGAAGATGTTGGCGGCGTAGATCTCCTTCGTGGTCGCGAAGACATCCTGCAGGCCGAGGTTCGATGGATTGAACTCGGCCTTGTACTGGTTGTCCTCGACGGCCTTCCGGGTGACCACGTAGCCGAGCGAAAGCTCCTTCATCTCGGCGCTGTACATCCAACGCTCACCTGCCCTCTCATCGAAGTAGGTGGAAGCGCCTTCGCCCTTCTCACGCGCGAGTGGCAGATAGGCCATCTGCGTGCGGCGTTCGAGCGCCATCTTGGATGATCGCTTCTCAAAGCAACGCGACCACTTGGTCTCGATCTTCTTGTAGCGCCCCTCGACCGCAGCCAAGCCGGGGAAAAGCTCGTTCTTGATTGATGCAAGATCAATAGCCATGACTCATTCCCTTCCAGCTTGATCCGCGTTAGACGCCGACCATCTGACGATAAATGTGATCGTTCCACGCCACCTGCACGATGTTGAAAGCCGTGGTGGCGTCGTAGCCGTTGCCGACCATCGGCGCTGGATCGCCCAGCGCAATGACGCGGAACATGGCGGTCGCTGACGCCGCAGGCGCGGCCAGCGTCCACTTGGAGAAACCGGTGGTGGAGGCAACGACAGTGGGATTGGCAGTCATCCCGACATCGGCGATGAGGATGGGGCCAGCCGTGGCCTGCACCTCGAACACCACATTCGGGTCATCGATGATGAAGGCATCGACCTCACCGACCGCACCGGCACCGGGCCAGTAGTTCGACCAGATCGGATAACCGAGCGAGGCCTGCAGGTAGTGACAGCCGACAAAGATGCCGAGAGCAGAGTGATCAGCTACCGTAGCGGGCGCGGCCTGCACATACCCGGACGGGAGCGCCTGCACCACGTCGCCGCGATTGAGCGCGGGCGCGTTGGTCAGCATCCTCCGGGTGTTGTGATTGCCGGTCCACGCTGCGCCATCGAGGCGCTTGATCGGGCGGAAACCGAACGCAGAATCAATGTTCGCCATAAGCTGGCTCCCCTTCTGAGGGTTACCGGCATTGGCGAGCTTCGCCGCAGTCCGTGTGTTTAGACCGCTAGCGGCATCCGAGCTTCGGACACCACCCCGAGCTACTCGGGGATTTCGATGGCCTCACGCGAGGTCTTGATGACCGGAGTGGTTCGCGGAGCCTGCCCATCTGGGGCCTCTGCCATCCGCAGGCGATGTACCTGCATGGCGCGAGTCGCGCGCACATAATCCTCTTGTCTTGCCTGCACTGTCAAGCGCATGGGCCTTTCCATCAGGATCATGTCGTTGACGATGACCGGTCCCTCGGTGCCAACGGGCGCGAATCTGTCGGGAAACATGCTGTGCGGCACGTTGCGCCAACCTTGATCGTAGTAAGCCCGCTGCAGTGAGTAGTCGCGCTTGCCGTAGGTCTCGTAGGTGTTCCACTGGAAGTCAGTCTCGCGCGCGATCTGCTCCGCCGTGCCGGTCCCGTTGGTCGGGCAATACACCCGCCTGATGTCATCGATGTCGTAGGGATTGATGACGGCATCGCCAGTCCGCATGCGCTGACGACCGTCGTCCGTGGGACGTATGTCGCCACGCATCTCAGGACGCACATCTTCTTCGCGCTGGATTGGTGAGGGTACCCGCTCCATCGGCAACTCCTATGTGATTGGTGTTATCCGCCCTTCTTTGAGCAGCTTGACGTAATTGGTGGCCCACTCGCTCGGTGTGACACCCTGCTCATCCGCCAGCCGCCGCATCTTGGGCGTCATGCGGAAGGTGCCGGGAGCCAGATTGTCGCTGCCGGGACCGGGACCGCGATCAACCGGCGCAGAATAGCCGGGGACGCGCGGGACCGATGTCCCGTTTTGCTGCGCAGTTTGAGCTTGACCGTTGCCCCCCAGTGACTGCTCGACATACCGGAAATACGCCTCGGTATCCACGGCATAGCCAGCATCGAGCGCCCTGTCGTGAGCATCGATGGCGATCTTCTTGAGCGTGCCGTCACCACGGATCAGATCGGGGTGCTTGCGCAGGAACGCCTGCGTGGCGGGAGTGCGATTGGCAATCGCCCGCTCCACCGGATCCGTTGGCGGCTGCGGTCGCTGCGGCTGTGTCTGCTGCTGGGGTTGACGACGCTGCGGCTGCTGCCGCTGCTGCTGCAATGCGAGCTTCTCGCGCTCCGCTATCGCCAGCGCGCCGCCGATGCGTCCAAGTTGCTTGTTGATTGCCGCCGCAGCTTTGAAGTCGCCCTCGTTCATGGCCACTTCGGCCTGCGAGGTTAAGCTGTCCATATCCGCCGACATGCCCTGTATCTGGCTCTCGACGTAGGCCTCATAGTTGGAGCCACCGCGCTGCTCGGCCTCCTGCGCCATCTGCAGGGCCTGATCGCGCTCAGCCGCGATGCGGCGAGCCGTCTCCGTCATCTGCGCCCGCTCCCGGCGCTCGACGGCGAGTTGCTGCTGCAGATCCTGCAGCCCCACTTGGGGGGCAACCGCAGCGGCAGGCGGGCCGGGAACCGGCGGCGGCTTAACCTCGCCCTTAACCTCGACCTCTGGCTCAGCGTTCAGATTGACGACCAGATCCTCTTCACCCTCGTCAGCCATTGTCCTCTCCTAATATACCAGCTTCGGGTCCGTGACCTTCCCGAGGATCCTCACGTCGGGGATCCACCGGCAATGCACACGGTTGACCGTCATCTGCCGCGCGTCGTGGATGTCCCACAGGATCCACTCGCCGTTCTTCACGTTCTGACCCTTGAACTTGTTGCGGTCGTCATCCACGAACGCCAGCGGTCCCTTGCCGAGGACCAGCCCGACCTTGCCCTGCCACAGCGCCTCGTCCTGCGATTTCTCCGAACGGAAGAATTTCTGGCCTCCCGGAAGGATCTCGAACGCTGGCAGGTAGTAGGTGGCCGCTATCACGTAATTCCCGAACCAAGTGACGTTATCCATCCACATCTGGCAGCGGGACAGCATGAACTCAGCAGGATCTGCTGCATATTCTTCCGCCTCACGCTCGTTGTTCCAAGGCGTCTGCGCCCCCTGCGCCATGGTGGGGATGCTGCCACCTCCCACCGTGAGTATCGGCTGACCCATCAGTTCACCCTGCCCATGTGATCGCGGCTCGGCTCATGGTCGTCCATGCGCTGCGCCAGCGCGTTCATCTCGTTGAGCGCCAGTTCCAGCCCCTCGATGCGGCCAGCCGTGCGCTGGAAGATCTCCCACGTCTGGGAGGCGCGGAGCCCCTGATGGAGCCCCGGCTTTTCGTTGTCTCCGTACAGGATGCGCTGGTAAACGCGCTCCAGCGCATCCTTGAACACCTGATCCTCGCGGTCGTACATCAGATCCTCTTGGAGGCCGCCAACCGTCCCAGCCCGGAGCCCGCGCCAGCCCTCTTCACCGAGCCGCCTTTATTGAACGAGAACTTGCCACCAGCGCCCGGAGCCCCCGGCACGGCACCCGGCTTGAACCCGGCGCTCTGGCTGCTGCGCGCAAGTGACTGGGTGGATCCCGCAACCGCCTGACCCGCCTTCGTTGCCGCATCTTGCGCGCCTTGCGCCGCCTTGACCCCATAGGCACCAGCGGAGGAGCCAGAGGCTGCCGGATTGAGCACCTTGTTCACGCCCGTCAGCGCCTTCATCACACCCTTCATGCTGCCGCCGGAAGAGTCAGCCGGTGTCGTGACTGACGTGCTGCTGGCCTGTGGCGTGGGGTCTTCCTCGCTGTCGGTCGCGGAATATCCGCCACCACCATCTTGGTACTTCTTGATCTTGCCGCCCTTATTGTATCCGGGACGGGTTGGGCGACCGCCGGTCGGCGGAGTAAGCGGCACAATCGGAGACTTCTGGCCGCCCATGGCACCCGGCACGGCACCGGGCGTGAACGGCTTGCGTGGCGGCACCCCTCGCGGGCCGAGCCCCGCTTGTCCGGTCCCGCCTCCGAACTGGCGCTTCTTGACTGCGCCACCCTTCTTCAGGGGCTCGCCTCGCAGTGCCTTCAGAAAATTGGGATCGGGGCCGGTTCTCTGACTTTCCAGATTCGCTATCCCGGCCTGAGAAGTTGGCGTGTTCACCACCGAAGTGCGCGCCTCATCCGGCGACATGGACATGAGCCGCGCAGCCCCTTGAGCACCAACAGGCGGAGGCGCTCCTGCCGGGACCGGCACTTTCCTTCCGTCGAACGAAGTCCCCAGCCCTCCGCCAACTCCACCCACTGACACGTCAGGCGCGTCCGCTGAGTCACCCGACTGGGAGATATCCACTCCGGGCGGCCCGCCACGGATCCCTATTGGGCCTCCGTTAGCCTTTTTTTTTACGCTGCCGCCATTGGCGAAGCCCTTGCCCCAGTTGTGATAGGTGTATCCAACCGAGCCGCCCTTAGCCATTCCGGGGGGTCTATTCACCGGCATGGGCGGGGGCGGCCCGACTGGACCCGCTGCAGCAGGAGGCGGCACGTTCACGTTAATCGGCGGTCCACCGGCACCGGGCGGCCCGACCGGGGGCCGAGGAGGCAGCCCACCGGGAGAACCGCCAACCGGAACAGGTACGGGCCGGTTGACCGGCACGGGAATTGGCACTGGGCGCGGCGGAGCCGCAGCCTGACCACCACCCGGAGAAGCGATGACGATGTTCGTGGTTGAATGTCCCTTGCGGCTCTTCTTCTTGCCGCCCATCCCGCCACCGACAAAGCCGCCGCTCGCCAGCTTCTGCGGGGCACGATCAGCGCGCTTCAATGCAGCGCCGCCAGAGATCGTAAGCTCGCGCGATGTCCCGGCACCTTTGCTGGGATAGGAGGTCTTCTTGTACATCGAGCTTGAGCCGAAGGACTTTCCAGCTTTCGCGCCCAGCGCGCTCAAACGGCGCTTCTGCGAGGCTTTGGCTTGTGAGGCATAGGGATGTGCCATGGCTATCTCCGCCAACCGATGAGAAACGGCCAGCTTGTCGCTAACCGCCAAATGCTCCTCCGAAAGTAGACGTAACAGATTCCTCTGTTCACGTTCTCGATTTTCATATGATCCTCTGCCCCGGCGGGCGCGGCGGCGCGATCATTTGCGGCCATCCACGCACGAACTGCTCAGCCACCGGGGTCGCGAGCGGATGCACCAGCGCGCCCTCGGCGAGGTTCATCTGCTCCTGCGCGATCTTCTGGTTCTCGATCTTCTCCCGCGAAGCCCGCTCCTCGCGATTGTCGGCGAGCTTCATGTACTCCTTTAATACATCCATCTTCTCCGAGAGAATATCGAGGTTCGCCTGCATCTGGGCGTCGGCGGTCTTCTGCTTGAGTTCGACCATCTTGAACTGGATCTCGGCCATGTCAGCCATGACCTTGGGATCCATACCCGGCTGCTGCTGATCGTCCTTCTTCGCCATCAGGTCATCGACGTTGCCCATGCCGACCATGGTCGCCACGCGGCGGATCACCGCCGGGACATCCCACTCATCGGGCTTAAGCTGGACAAGCTGAACCAGCGCAACCGCCTTCATCACACGTATGGTGTGCGACGGCGTGTTGGGGTCCGCCATCGGCGTGAGGTTGCACTCTTGGAGCGCGCGGACGAGATCTTCCTTCTCCCACTCTCGCGCAGGAGATGACCTAGCGCAAAGCAAGCTATCCGGGTCGTCAATAAATAGGTCACGAAGTAGGGAGAACTCTTCCGCTTGCGCAATGTGCATCCCCTTGTGGACGCTGTCCAAGACCTTGACGGCTTGGTCTAGCATGGCAAGCGTCGTGCCGACAGGAACGTCCTGCCTTCCCTCCCCGACCATCAACTCTGGCGTCCCGCCGACACGACGTGCCTCCTCCTCGATGTGCGTAGTCACCTGCACCAGCCCGGACGTGACATCCTTGTACGGCAAGGGCATCACGTTCTGACCAATGGGCTGGCCGCCAGTGTTGATTCTTACACCTGAGCCCAGCCCAACCCGGAAGCTCATGGTGTCTTGGCGGCCCACTGTCTCGGAATAGAGAAAACCGGGCCAACTCGAAAAAGCCGCGCTGTCCAGCGCCAGCCGCCACGCCGTGGTGATCGCTGCCGTCGCGTTGCCCATGATGTTGAGCAAGCCTATCCCGTAGAAGCCCAGACCCTCCACGAAGGGGTACTTCACGATGGGCATGTGCTTGAGATAGCGGTCGTCGCCTTCCTTCCAGTTGCGGCGCACCTCTAGGACAGTCTGACTGTCCTTATCGATGGTCACGCGATACGGGAGCGGCAGACCGGTGATCTTGCCCTTCTCCTGATGCTCGAACCCGGCGATGTCCAGTTCGCAGTACACCTCGTAGATCGTGTGCTTGTAATCCTCCGGGCGCATCGAGTAGGGCGAGAGACCGGCCACGTCCTTCTCGGCCTTCTCGGCTGAGTCAGGATCTGGTGCGCTGGGGGTGTGGACATCGACAGAAAGGTACGTTCCGGCAAGCTGCATCCGCTTCAACATGGATTGTTGCATGTTGATACGATGCGTTACCCGAGCGCAGTCGGAGAGCGAAACCTCGTTGTCCGACACGATGATGTCTTTGGCATCGACGGTCTTCGACACCGGGCGGCGTCTGACCGGGCAGCGGTAGACCTTCTTGAAGCCGCAGCCGCCGAAGCCCTGCATGAAGAACATGCGGTTGGTGTCGGGATAGTATTCCCGGTCCACCACCGTCAGGTACCGGTTGAAGAGTGTCTCCAGATCCTCCGCCAGAATGTCACTGTCATCCTGCTTGACCCCAGCCTGCTCATACTTCTGCTGGCGACCGGGGGTACGGATGGTGCTGGTGTTGTTGATCTTGACCGGCCCGCCAGCGGGAAGAAGCTCGCCTCGGGCGTTGGCCTGAAACCGCATCACCGCATCGAGCATGATGGGGGAGCGGATGGTCGCTTGGCCTTCTACGGCAGTGTCGGCGTCGGCGCTAGGACTTCGTGGACTTTCTACTTTAAGGGCTAAGTGCTTGATCCCGGAGGCCCTTCTTTCCAGCCAGTCCATCCGGGTCTGCTCATCGGCGTCGATGCCGTTGAGGAGTTCGTCGCAGATCCGGGCTAGCTCGTTGTCATCGATGTACTCGCCCAGATTGGTGTCGTGGACCTTGGCCCCGGCGGGATCCTTGTTGCTCGCCTTCTTGCCATCCAGACGGATGATAAGGGAGCCGTCCCTCTGCTCGATGCCGATGTCCTCGACCCCCTCCTCGGCATCCTCCTGCAGGACGACAATCGTCCCCTCCGGGAAAGGCAGCGGAGCCTGACCGGGCAGCGGGTCGTCCAAGTTCCGGTAATGCTCGGTGGGGGTCGCGCCGTTCCCGTTAAGGCCGCCGCCGTTGATAGCCATAGGTGGGGGCTCCAGAATCGCGGAGCCACCATATCACGGCTTCTAACGGATAGGAGGCTTCCCATTAATGACGCGAAGCGGCAGGTTGGGGGCTGGCATCCACAGGTAGGGCGGCTTGCGCGGCTGCCCCTGATTGGAGCGCCAATCCCCCATCGGGCTGAGCGACATCAGCATCAGCCCGTCGTCGCAGGCACAGATCAGCATCACGCCCCTCGGAGGGAGGATGTCCATCGAGCGCCAGCCGTTGAGCGCGTAATCGATCAACTGCTCGTAGATCGCCGCTATGGCAGCAAGCTGAGAGTGATCGTAGGCGCGCTCTGACCAGCGCCTGACGAACTGGTCCTCGGTCTCCGCCATCAGGCAGCCGGGGCCGGGGGCAGGGGCGGGGCCTCCGTGTAGATCATCTGGAAGATCGAGGTGGCAGTCGTCAGCCAAAGCTGGCGGCGCTCGGGTGCCCAGTACGCCCCCGGCGCGGGAAGCTCCTGCAGCAATCCCATCACGAAGGGATGCAGATCCTCCAGCGCCCCAGCATCGTCCACCATCTTCTCTTCAGTGGCCTCACCCGTGGGATACAGTTCCGCCTTCTTACGCCTTGCCATTGTCGTCTCCCTTGTTAGTCGCTGAGATCGAGCTTGCGCTCATGTCGCCGCTTGAGATCCTCTACCGTAGGCTCTGGCTCATGGGCCTTCGGCTCCGGGGCAACCTGCTGAACCGAATTGTACCCAGACCCAAACGCCTGTTTGTACATATTGTCCTGCACCGCGCTCTGAGCGGTCTGATAGGCCCTTGCCAACTCGGAAGACTGCGGAGAAGTGACCGGAATGCTGCCCTTGCTGGCGCACATCAGCGCCTCCTTGAAAATCTGCAGCTTGGCGATGTGCTTGCCATCCTCCATCTCGTACCGGCTGATCCTCGTGACAGCATCCCCTACCCTGATCATCAACTCGTCCGTCTCGAACCCAACATGACACTCGATCCGTGCCCCCGTCCGGCGGCCAACATCGTCCAACCACGGCAACAGCACGTTCCTCATGCCCGTCAGGGAGAGCGCCATGGTCACCCCAGCGCCGGGTACAGCGCCGTGGGCGCGCGGACGTACTTGTTGTCATCGATGTGATCGAGTTCATCTTCATCCGGCAACTGCGCCAGACCTATCTTCCGTAGATGGATCATGGCTTGCGTCATGGCGTCAGCGAGGTCGTCGTGCTGCCCCTTGGGCAACTCGGCCAACTCGGTGATCACCTTCTCGGCCCAATCCTTGAAGAGGTAGTCGCCATTGCCGGTTCCCTCGGCGGGGGCGTAAATCAGGCCGCACTCAAACAGATTCTGTACGGCATAGGCCCGCGCCACCTTGTCACCCTCGGGAGGGACAAGCTGGACCCCGAAATCGGAGCGATCCTGCGTTTTCGGATTATGCGAGAGCAGATCCGAGATGTGCTGCGCTCTACGGCGTAATTCTTGGGCTACGGGGTGCCCTGACGCCTTGTCTTCGATCAAAACCCGATTGACCTTGAACTTTCGGCAGGTTTCCTCGACTTTTTTGATCAAATCGTAGAGTTCGAGGCGCTCCGCCCACGCCCACATCAGGATAACTCGCCGATTTTCCCACTGGTCGCGGCAAACTCCCACAACCACCGCCCCCGAGGGGTCGTTCTGCTTCTTCTCGGTCTGCGCCGTGTCCAAACTCAGCACCGTGTAGCTCATCACCGGCAATTTCGGCCACGGGACACCAAAACGTGGACATTCCGCCGCTGTATAGGGCCTCCAGTGCTCCCGCTTGATGATCCCGCCGCCACGCGGGGCAGGCCGCTGCTGGTACTGCCCCGCATAGGCAAACGAGCCTTTCTCCCGCTCGATATTCGCGACTGCTTCGGGTGAGAATCTCTCTGGCCACGCTAAGTCTCCGTCCTCCGTGCGCGGGTCCGCCCACCCTATGGTGTTGTACGGCTCGCGCCCCGCCTCGAACTCCATCGGAACCATCAAATGACAGTACGGCCAACCTTGTTCAAGTATGAAGCCGGAAATGTCCAACTGATGGACCCGCTGCATGATGATGATGATGGCAGAATCGTCCAAGTTATTGAGCCGGTCGGTGATCGTTTCACGAAACCAACGCACGGTATCTGTACGGACGATGTCGGACTCGCTTTTATGCACATCATGAGGGTCATCAATGACGACTCGGTCTCCTCTTTCGCCGGTACCAATGCCCTTAACTGACGAAGCAAACTTACTTCCGGTCTTGTCGTTGGTGATTTTGATCTCACCTTCCTTTTCGAGATTGAATTGGTCACCCCAAAGCTCCCTGTACTTGTCGTGCATCACCAGTTTGCGGAATTTGGTGTTGTCACGCTCGGTCAGACCCGAGGAATAGGAGAAACTGACGTATCTCAGGTGCGCCATGCCCATCGGACCCCACTCCCAAGCGGGCCAGAACACGTTCACCATGAGGGATTTCATCGATCCGGGCGGCACATTGATCAATAACCGGGTGATTTTGCCCAGCGTGACCGCCTCTAGGTGCTCGCAGATCGCATACAGCACCCATCCTTCGACCAACTTGGTCTCGGGCTCCAAGATATTCCAGAATTTGCGCACAAAATCGATCAAACCGCCCGGTCGCGACTGCTTCTTACGCTCACGGCGCAGTTCAAGCTCGTCCTGCATGAGCTTGAGAACGTCAGGTGCCAGTTCAGGCGCTAAATCCGTCTCTTCTGTCACTGCTCTCTCCCCGAATCGTCGGGAGATTATGCGCTAGACCGTTACGGGCTGCTTGGGGGGTAAGGCACGCTCTCCGCCAATGGGTCGCTTACGAGAGATGGCACGCTAACACTGATTGGGTTGCTCCATCGCGATGGCACGCTAATCCGGTACGGGTTGCTAGAGGCGAGTGGCACGCTGACCAACACTGGATTGCTTGCGTTGAGTGGCACGCTGGTAACGCTTGGGTTGCTCTGACAGCGCGGCACGCTGCTTTGCCATGGGCTGCTCGTCCAGACTGGCACGCTACTCCGCATTGGACTGCTAACCAAAGATGGCACGCTTCAGTCAGATGGGTTGCTAACGCGGTTTGGCACGCTGTGCCGGTGCTGGGTTGCTCGACGGATGGGGCACGCTGTATTTCTTCGGATTGCTAAATCATGATGGCACGCTCACCGAGGACGGGTTGCTCATTGGGACCGGCACGCTGCTGCTCCTTGGATTGCTGCTGATAAGCGGCACGCTGCATGCTAGCGGGTTGCTCGATTGAGTTGGCACGCTTGACCACGTTGGTGTGCTTCCGTCGTATGGCACGCTGCTCATGGATGGATTACTTGCCGTCGATGGCACGCTTCCACGTCCGGGGTTACTCGGCACATGTGGCACGCTGTAGCTAGGCGGATTACTCACTCTCTTTGACACGCTGACAGTTGACGGGTTGCTGATAGCCATTGGCACGCTACCGCTTTGTGGATTGCTCCTGCCTAATGGCACGCTTCGCTTGGTCGGATCACTCAGCAAGGCTGGCACGCTTCCGTGAGATGGGTTGCTCGGTCTTTGCGGCACGCTCATCATTTGTGGATTTCTGCCGAGAAACGGCACGCTGCAGAGGTCTGGATTACTCATGTCGAATGGCACGCTGCTGTGCTTCGGGTTCCTTCGCTACGGAGGCACGCTAGACAACCAAGGTTTGCTCTCACTCATTGGCACGCTGTTGTTATACGGGATGCTAAGTCAATGTGGCTCGCTGTGCGGTGCTGGATTGCTTGAGCTTGAAGGCGCGCTAAGGCTACCGGGGTTACTTTCTGTGGACGGCACGCTGTCGTCACCGGGTTTGCTTATGAGGGATGGCGCGCTGTAGAAGCGGGGGTTGCTCTTCGAGGATGGCACGCTTCGTGAACGTGGATTACTAACGGTCAAGGGCACGCTGTCCTGCCTAGGATTACTTGATAACTGCGGCACGCTCCTTCTACTGGGTTGCTCTCTTCGCGTGGCACGCTGTCGTGTTTCGGGTTGCTGTTTCATAATGGCGCGCTTGTCGTTGATGGGTTGCTATGGGAAGATGGCGCGCTTCTGGTTCAGGGATTACTGAGTTCATGCGGCGTGTGGACGATTCCCGAGCTTCTCTTCTGCATAAGGCAGGGTGATCGTGAGGCCCTCAAGCGTGCGCCACTGCACCCATAACTCCTGCAGGAACTGCTTCACCATGTAACGGGTGCTCGCAGTGTGGATGCGTCCCGGCGTCCAGTACGTCTTGAGATCAACCTCGCCCTTCTTGTGCAGCTTCTTCCACTCGTTGACGGTGATCTTGATGCGCGAAGGGTCACTCAGGATCCGGTTCTTGTATCCGTCATAAACATTGCGCCACTCGGAGCCCGAGCGCAGGAACGATGGCCCGAGAACGCCCATGAGCTTGGTCTTCAAAAACGGATTGTACGTAACACCAAGCCGGGTCTTGGTTTCACCGTTCTTGTCGAGGTACTCACGCTCCACGAGGTGCTCTTCCCGCCGCGACCGACCACTTCCGTTAGCCACATCCAGCCCGCCGTATTTCCAGAAGCTGCTGACGTGCCTTGCACGCTTTGGATCGAGATATGCGACGAGGACGCCAGCCATGGCTGGACCGATGCCGGTGACATTGACCAGATAATCCCGATAGATCGGGATCTCCTCCAGCGTGCCGGTGAGATCGCGGAACTGCTTGGCTTCCTGCCGCTCCAGCGCGATATACGAATCAACCAGCGCGAACTCGGCGGCGCTGCTGATAAGCGGACTTCCGGTCAGGTCCAGCTTCTTCATCGCCACCTTGCCCTTCTCGGATGTGATGCCATCCGTGAGGCGGCGGTATTCCGCCTTGATCAGCTTGATCGCTGACTCCTTCTTCTTCTCGGCTTCCTCGGCGTCGTCTTCGTCCTCGGTGTCAGCACCCTGCGCCTTGAGCTTGGCGCGGAAGTTGGCGCAAAGGCGCAACCCCGATTGCATCCGCAGTTGCTGGAGGTCGTAGGCTCCGCGCACCATGGCGCGCAGCACCAGAACGATATCATTGTCCATCTGTCAGACTCCTTCTCGGGTTAGAAAGCTGGGCTCCCATCCGCATTGCGGGTGATCGCGACATTCGCCCACATCGCCACCTCGCGCAGCTTGCGCAGGAGATAAGTCTTGTCCGGTCCTTCCGGCACGATGGCTTCAAGAAGCTGGGCGTAGACCGTGGTGGCGAAGCGCACCTGCGTCATCGCATCCTGCTGATCGTTGGTCGGCTTGAGATACTCGAACGTCTCTTTGTGCAGCGGCATCACGCATGCTCCCGCTTGAGTTTCTCCAGCAGCAACATCCTCGCCCACGACGAGAGTTGAAGGCCTTTTTTGTCGGCATCGACCTCGAACATCTCGCGTTCGTCCTCGGTCAGGCGCACCACCATGATGGAGGTGCGCAGGGCCGGTTTCATTTTTCGGGGTTTTTTGCTCATGGCATTTCCTCGCGGCTGGACAAGCTAACCGGATTGTATTACGAATGTCAACACATCGGGTAGCCACATGACATATGAAGCGCAGAACGCGGCACGGGTCAGGGAACTCGAAGTGGAGTTGGCCAAAGCCTGTGAGGGTGCGGGGCTCATTCTCCACGCCCTGAACTGCGCCATCCAGCTTACGGATGCTCTTATCTCGTATATGCCGGATGGGAGCCCGCTCCATCCCAACGTGGCGACCTGCAAGGGTGCACTGGACGAGGCGATGCGAGCGATCAACAGCACACTCAGGAACCCGGTGTCATGACCGATGCAATTCCCAGCCCCTCGCCGGAGCAGGAGATAAAGCACCTTGCCGATCAATGTGCGACCTTGCTGCGGGAGAACGAGCGGCTGACCAAGGAGAACATCGACAGGCTGCTGCAGAAGGGCAAGCTGGAGGACGAGATCCAGCGGCTGCGATCCTCACCCACCGTCGCGGAAACCGATGCCCTGATCGCGCGGCTACGTCTTGGTGTCACCAAGGGCCATGAGCCTTCGGACGAGGATGCTATCGAGGCCGCCGAGGCGCTGCATCGTTTAGCCCGCAACCAGATGAGCACCGATTACGCCAATCTGGCGCGGGTCACTGCGCTGCAAACCCAAGAAGCCGATGCCGCTATGCGGGAAGCCAATCACCAGCAGCAGCGCGCAGAGGCGCTGGACTACAAGTGCACCCAGTTCACCGAGGCGCTGCTCAAGGGCATGACCTTGGTGGACGAGCTTCTCCGGGAGAACGGGAGGCTGTGTGCCGCGTCAGGCGACCCGCCCAGCGTCAGGCTATTCGCCGCCAAGGCCGCTTGGGACGTGGCCATGCATAGACTTCTGGGAGATGTGGGGGATGATGCAACCGAATCCGAAACTACCCTGAGTCTGACAACCACCACAGAAGGAGAGAAGCGCGATGAATAGTAACCTGCAGTTCCCCCGGACGGTGCGTGCCTGCAAGGCCCACGACCTCGGTCAATGGGCAGTGGCGGACGCGCTGCTCAAGGAGGTCAGCGAGAAAGACCTCGCTGCCGCCGTGATCGAGTTGGCCGAGAACGGCATCGAGCACACCGCCCGCTACCTCAACATGCTGCGGCAGACAGCGGAGGTCTTCCCGCCCAGCCGCAGGCACGAGGGGTTAACTCTTCGCGCCCACATCGCTGCCGGTAACCCCGACAGCTTGGACGTGATCGCCCGCGCCGCCCGCAAGGCGGGCAGGACCGTCTCGCTGGAGTTCGTGGAGAACGTCCTGCGCCAGATGCGGGCGCTAGCCAAGGAGGCCGCCCGTGATGAACGCAAGCGGGCAGCCGAGGAAGAAAGAGAGGCAGAGAAGGAGGAACGAGAGGCACAGACACTCGCAGAGCGCGCAGCGGCCAAGGCCAAGCGGGAGAAGGCCCGAGCCAAGCGCAAGGCCGTGAAGTCTCCCAAGCGCAAAGACCTGCCCGCCCCCAACGAGGAGGATGTCAATCCGCTCGAAACCCGCGCGCAGTTCATGAAGAACGCCAACGAGGCTCGCCGCCTCGCATCGCAAAGTCTCAAGCTGATCAAGCCTGTCCTGAGCGAGTATTCGCCCGCCGCCGTCGCGGGATTGACCGATGCCGCGCTGACGGTCGCGAATACGTGGCGGGAGACCGCCAACACGCTGGGGACCGCCGCCATCAAGGGCGGCAAGGGCCTGCTCTCAGTGGTGAACGAATAGGACAGACAGGAGGACTTGAATGTCCAAGATGTCCGAATACGCTGAGACCCTGTACGACATCCTGCCGTGTGACAGCTACGAGGAATGCCGCGACGGGATGTCCGTCGTGTGGCCCGGTATCACAGTGGAGATCGTCAACAACGTCGTCCACTGGGTCCGGTCCAACCCGGACGAGGCCGGGTACAACATCTCCTACATCAAGCGTGGAACGCCGGGTGCTGGCGAGAGCAACCGGCTCTACGTGATCAACAAGGACGATCCCACCTTCAGGTTCAGCGAGGAACAGAGGGAACACTTCGACAACGGCGTCCTGATGACGGTCAAGACCATGAACACCTTCGCCGTCAACCAAGTCGAGATGCTGATCGCTGGGCAGGTCCACGAGGCTGGGCGGGTTGCCCGCGAGGCCTTGGAAGACCTGCAGTACCAGTTCGAGGGCTTCGTGCGCAGCATGCGACGCGCACGACGCATCATCACCGAGAAGATGAACGGCACTTCCTGACACTTCCCGACACTTACTGACACTTCCCGACACGTCAAGAGCCCCCGAGCTTAACCGCTTGGGGGCTTTCCGATTAAGGTTAACTGGGGACGGTGGCCCGGATCGTGTTTTTCCAGCAGATCCTGCAGCATCCGCTTCACGGTGTGGCGCTCGGCCTTGAGCCGCTCGATCTCGCCGCGTTGCCAATCCTGACCAGCTTTGAGCCGCTCGACCTCGGTGGCGTGCTTCTCCACCAGTGCGAGATATTCAGCTTCGCGGCGCTCGGTACCGTCGATGATCTTCTGCTGGTCGTCATTGAGCTTGCGCAGCCGCTCGATCTCAGCCTGCAGCGCCGCCTTCGCCCCGCGCAACTCCCTGATCTCGGCCTCTGCCCACTCAGCCGGTCTCGGCATCACTTCCCCCACCCCTGCCAGAAGCGGCGCGTCACCACCGGGTTCTTGATGATCGCCACGGCTGCGGCGGTCGCCACCAACTCGACCGGCTTCGGAACCCAGATATGAGGAGTGGCTAGCTCGTACCACGGATCGTAGAGGACCGTCCTGCCCTCCGCCTTCAACTGCGCAATCGGCAACCAGTCGGAGTAGCGCCCCGTCACCGCCGCCAACCCCGGAAACAACTCCTCCCGTATCTGATCCAAGGAGATCGCCATGGACAAACCCCGCTGCCGCCTATGCGGCGAACGCCACAACTCTAACGAAGGTCATACATTTGCCAACCCCTTCAAGCCTACGAGCATCGCCGCCCCGGAACACGTTAGACGCGAGAAACCCAAGCCCCCAACCCGCATCGGAGCCCCCGCCCCATGGGTACCCTCACCTCAGGCCTCATCCTCACCGCCCTCTGCTTCTGCTTCCTCCTCGGCCTCGCGACCGGCATCTACTTCGCCGTCTTCCTCTCCGTCCGCTACAGCACCTCCCTGCCCCGAGTGCCAAGCCCTCCGCTCGCGGGTGGCCGACCTCGAACTCCGGGTCTTCCAACTGGACGCCCGCCTGACCAAGGCTGAAGCGGGCGTTACCGTTACGAAGAAACGGCCCCGTAACGCCGTTACGCCCGTTACGGAGAAGCCAGATCCCGTAACGGCAGCGGAACGAATGAGGGCCTACCGCACCCGGAAACGGAAAAATCCCGGCTAGATTTTTTTGTCTAACGAGATCAATAGGATAGGCCATGTCGACCAAATATGGCGGGGTTTTTGGGGGGAGGGCCTTCCTATAATTATAATTTCCGCGCCGGGGGGGGCCGGGGGGCCTCGCCCTGCCCTGCCTGCGCCTGCGCTGTGGGGCTGCGCGGGGCGGAGGTGGTGTCCGCCACGCCCTACTGATATCACTCACGAAATAGGCGTATCGCTATCCGTGCCCATACTCGTGCCCATGTTGCGTACCGCCTTCCGGCGCGTCCGGGACGGGATAGGCGCAGTGTCCGGTATGCTCGATGTGTCTGGAGTTGCTGGGGTATCCGGCGTCACGTCCACGATGCCCGCCTCGCGCTTGGCCAGCATCGCTTGGATGGCCTCGATGCCCTGCTCCAGTTGCTCGTCAGTCATGGCCTTGACCCCTCCCGTGTGCGTCACCTCAAGCTCGCGCGGGACCAGAAGCACAAGCAACTTCAGGAAGATGGCGGGCGACTGACGCATGACCTTGTCTATCGCTGCCTTACCGCCCTCCCGGAACGCGGCGTGCATGGCCCGGATGGTGTCAGCGTTCAACTCCCGGCGTGCACGCGATGCACCGCCGGGGTTGCCAGAAGCCCCCGGCAGGAACGTCCCCTTCGTGCTCCGTGCCGCTGCCGTGCTGGCGGCGTTGCGCTGTGCGGTGAGCTTGGCGTTGCTGGTGACGAGTGCTGTCTGCCGATTGGACATCGCTTGCTGGCCTCATGCTGGGGCTAGAGACAGCCCTGCATTGACCTGACTGTCTGGCCGCCGCGACCCTAGCACTCCGAGGGTGACTTGGCCTAGCCGCTGTCCGCTGGGTCCGGGCTCGTGGCCCTAGCAAGGGCCTGCAAGGCAGCCCGCTCGGCCTCTGGTGTCACCGGCACTCGCCGCACTGGGGACGCCGCACCATAGGTGCCGCCGCGCAGCCCTCTGGGCTCCTTGAGACCGGGCCTCGCATCCTCTGCCTGTCGGTACGCTCGCACCATAGGAATACAATCCTAGTCCGGTAGGTAGATCGTGCCCCAAGCAAGACCTCCCTTGGGGCAACCCAGCCTCTCGGCCCGTGGCCGTCTCACCGCTTGGCCCGACCACCGACCCCAACCGGCAGGCCCCCTTGCGGTGCCCACCGGGGAGTATGCTGCCGCGAGGGATTCCGCGCCTTGTCGCCGCGTCGGTCAAGACAGTGCTCCTGTCCTATCACAGGTTTATTGGGGAGCTTTGGTAACTGTTACCATTGGTAACTAAACACGAAACATGGTTGCCTCTGGTAACCAACGCAAGATGTGCCTGCGGCAGTAGGACAAGTAGCGTGTCGTGTCACGCGACTAATGGAAAACACGCTCCAATGTTCCATAATACGCGCACCAGAGTACCACAGCGGATGCCTCTGGGAGCCCCTAGGGAGCCCGCTGGTGCGTTCCCGTGGCGACCATGTCAGGGTAGCACCCCTCCCGGATAATCGCATCAGTGACGATTTCATCTGTGAGTTGTGTAGCACAACCCGCACACATTTGTTCACGCTCTGATCCACACTCTATATACGTCCGTAAACAGAGCGTATGACAAAGTACGTGACAGACCGGCATCACTCGTGCTATACGGGATACCTCCCCTCGTGGTGAGGGGCCAAGGAGTCTGACCAATGTTCACCTCTCCCAAGCTCTACGCCAAGGCCATGCTGAACGCCTTCGACACCCACGAGCTAGCCCTCGTGAACCTCTACGAGGCGGCCAAGGCGCATCCCTCTATCCCCAACCGCTTCTGGTTCGATTGCGCCGAGGAGCTTCGCCGTATGGAGCGCACCAAGCGCACCCCCAAGGCGGTGACCGCAGGCAGCATGCAGGGCTGATGTGACCCTTCGCAGCAGGCCCTGCGGGGCCTGTCACGAAGTGCCATCCCGGCCTTCACAACAGGATGTCTGACACCATGACCAATAGCTGGACGAAGCAAGGCAATAGCTGGGCAGTGCAGTGCCCGACCCAACAGGCCCCCGGCGCGGTCGTCACCGTGTCCAACCGGGCAGGTGAGCAGAAGACCGTCACACTGGGCGCGCTGCTCGCCAGCACCCGCTGGGGCTTCGTGTACGCGGTGGCGCAGGCAGCCCCGCGTGAGACCGCGCAGGTGGGCAAGGTCGATGGCATCCTCGCCCTGTTCGACCGCGTCAAGGCCAAGCGCATGAAGACCCCCGCCCTCGTCGTGGGCGTGCCGGTGACCGACCGCGACGCCTTCATCCGCCAGCACCCGCTGCTGACGCTCTCGCAGAACGTCAAGACCGGCGAGTCCTACTTCCTCGCCAAGGTCTATGTCGCGACCGCGCGCGCCAAGGTACCGGGCAGCATCACAGTGGTGAGTGCCGACAGCCGCGACCCCTACGATGACCGCTCAGTGTGGTTCGGTCGCCTGCTCACCGATGGCACGTTCCAGCCATCCCGGAAGGCACCTGATGCGCTCGCCGCACGCCTTGCTGCCTTCGCAGCCGAGCCCGGACGCATCGCTGGTGAGGCGGGCCGCCTCGTGGGGCGGTGCTGCTTCTGCAACATTGCTCTGTCGCAGGGCAAGTCCACTGCGGTGGGGTATGGCGAGACGTGCGCCGCCAATTGGGGCCTGCCGTGGGGCAAGGATACCGAGGCCTTCGTGGCCGAGGCCATGCCCGCCCAGCCTGTCCGCAAGATCGATCTGGACGACAACCCGCAGGACTACGCCCCGGATTACGAGGGCGACATCTACGCTGGCACCCTGCGCCGCGCCTGACCCATGCTGGGGCGGGTGACAGCTTGACACCCTGTCACCCTGTCCCGTATAAGAGCCGTTCCAACCCATCGAGGAGTCTGACCGATGCTTACCAAGTCACAGATCGAAGCTGCCAACGTCGCGACCCTGTTTCGTGCCCGCAATTGTCTGGTCTGGTGCGTGACCTCCGAGGAGGCCCGCGTTGAGGTCAACCTCGCCGAGGCAGCCGCTGCCGCGAAGTTCAAGACCATGTTCTGGGATGTGGCTGGAGGCCCGACCGACATGGCGGGCAACCGCCTCACCATCGAAGACCCGGCGGCAGCGTTCGCCCCCGACCCGGCGGCAGCCAACGGCAAAGACCCCGGCGCAATCCTCGCCCACATCGCGAAGCAGGCGCGCTCAGGGACCGAGCCGTGCGTGTGGGTGCTGCGGGACATGCCGACGTGGCTGGTAGGCCCGCCCATGGCCGCCACGCTGCGCGCCCTTCGCAACCTCGCCAAGAGCCTGCCGGCGGCCAAGTGCCCGCAGGCCATCGTCGTGCTCACCCCCAGCGCAGAGGTGCCCCCCGAGTTGAGCGGTCATGCGGTGGTCGTGCGTTGGCCCATGCCCGACCGCACCGAGCTTGCTGGCATGCTCGACAGGATGGCGGCGACCTACAAGCTTGACCTCAACGGCAGCCGCGATGCGTCCATCGATGCAGCGGTGGGCCTGAGCGGCGAAGAGGCGGAGTCTTGCTTCGCCCGGTCGCTGGTCGCGCTCAAGCGCATCGACCCTGTCCGCATCGCGCAGGAGAAGAAGACCATCATCGCGAAGGCAGGCCTGCTGGAGTGGATGACGCCGCTCCCCAACGGGTTCGACGGTGTCGGCGGGCTCGATGTCATCAAGACGTGGACCCTGCAGCGCAAGCTCGCCTACAGCACCGCTGCGGTGGCGTATGGCCTGCCGACCCCCAAGGGCATCTTCCTCGTGGGTGTGTCGGGCTGTGGCAAGAGCCTCATCGCCAAGGCCATCGCCACTGTGCTGGGCGGATGGCCGCTCGTGCGTTGGGACTTCGGTGCCATGAAGAGCAAGTTCATGGGCGAGAGCGAGGGCAACTTCAGGAAGGTCCAAGAGATACTCGCCGCCATGGGCCGCGTCGTCGTGCTCATCGATGAGATTGAGAAGGGCCTGTCTGGTGCCGTCAATGGCGGTGCCGATGGTGGCGTTGCTGCCGACCAGCTTGGGTCGTTCCTGACGTGGATGCAGGAGAGGCAGGATCAGGTGTTCGTCATCGCGACCTCGAACGATGTCACCAAGCTGCCGCCCGAGCTACTGCGCAAGGGCAGGTTCGATGAGTTGTTCTGGGTGGACCTCCCGACCCACCGCGAGCGCATGTCAGTCCTTGAGGCTGCCCTGCGGCAGGCTGGACGCGGCAAGGTGTCGGTCGATTGCGGCGCAGTGGCTGACGCCACCGACAAGTTCAGCGGCGCGGAGATCGCCGCCCTCGTGCCCGATGCCCTGTTCGCAGCGTTCGCCGATGGCGAGCGTGAGCTTGCGACCTCCGACCTGATCGCAGCGGCGCGTGCGATCACACCCCTTGCTGAGACCAGCAAGGAGACCATCGACCGCATGCGGGCATGGGCCAAGGGCCGCACCCGCCCCGCCACCACCCCCGATGCAGTGGCCGAGAAGGCCGTCAGCACCGGACGCAACCTAGACCTCTGACACGTTGACAGCACCCTGTCATTCTGGCAGGGTGCTCCCCTCGAACCCACAAGGAGTCTGCCATGCAACTTTCCACTCTTCGCCCCGGCCTGCTGGTGTCGCTCAAGACATCGCTCAAGGGCAACGTCAGGTATTCCACCCTCACCCTTGAGGGCGACCACATCACCGACGACGGCGCGCGCCGCGCACGCTGGGAGACCGAGCGCACCGTCATGGACCCGGCGGAGCACGAGGCCGGGATCAAAGCCCGCTCCCTCGCCCGGTCCCGCATCCAGTGCGTCTGCGCGAACAGTGCCTTTGGCCTGCTGTGCCCCGAGGCAAGCGCCGACAAGCTTGAGGCAGCCGTGGCCGAGGCGCGCGCCATCGTGGACGCCTTCAACCGCACCGCCACGCTCACCCGCCTCTCGTTTAATTTGATCGCGGGCAAGATCGCGCCCGACGATGTCGAGGCCATCCGCGCCATCAACTCCGAGATGTCAGACCTGCTGGCCAGCATGGCCGAGGGCCTGTCCAACCTCGACGTGGCCAAGGTGCGTGACGCTGCCAACAAGGCCAAGAGCGTGGGTGCGATGCTCACCCCTGCGGCGCAGGAGGCAGTGCAGGCAGCCATCGACGTGGCGCGCAAGACCGCCAGACAGATCGTGACGGCAGCCGAGGAGGGCACTGCCGAGATCGACCGCGCCGCTATCCGTAAGGTGCTCGACGCGCGCACCGGGTTCTTGGACGTGGACCTCGACGCCGAGGCACCGGCTGCCGACCCTATCCCGGAGCTAACGCCAGCGCAGGAGGAGGAGATCAGGCAGCGTGACGACGACGCCGCCTACGCCTCGTGGCTGGACGGCGAGCAAACCGAGGAGCCCGAGGCTGTCATCGCCCCGGTCGCCACCCCCGTCCGCACCATCGACTTGGAGGATTGAGCCATGGCCTGCGAGACCCGCCTCAAGCCCCGCCAGACCATCCAGCAACGTGCGACCGAGGTGCGCGAGGCAATGGTGCGCCTCGCCGCCGCCCTCGCAGCGGGCCGCGTCAAGGTCGCCATTGGCCCCACTGGTGCGCCCGTGTTCACCGGGTGGGACGAGGCCAGCCGCGATGGCATCACCGACCTCTGCGCCTACCGCCGCATCATGGCGAGCGGCAGCGTCACCCTCATCGAGGCCATCAAGCGGGCCGAGATGATGTCGGGCCGCCCGGTCAACCGCGCAGCGGTCGCTGCAGGGCACCACAGCCACGACGGCGGGGTGACGTGGCACACCCACAAGGGGTGACGATTGCAGCCACAGGCGGGCTCCGCTGCCCGCCTGTACCGGCAACCGCCGACCACCGACCACCAGCAACAGGAGTCTGAGATGCAGACCGCCAAGATCAAGCCGCAGGGCATCTACGCCATGGAGCGCAACGGCAAGCTCGTGCGCTTCTACGTGGCCGCCATCGTCACCACCAAGGAGGCACGCAAGACCATCAATGAGATTGAGGGCTATGTGCTGGAAGACAAGACGCCCGAGGGACAACGGGGCCTCATGATCAAGAAAGACCCGGCAGACCTCATCGGCCCCTACGAGGAACAGGCCGAGCTTGTCGCGCGCCGAGAGCAAGAGGCCATCGAGCGCAAGGCCAAGGAGGAGGCCGAGCGCCTTATCGCCGAGGCCGACCGGCTGATGCTCTATCGCTTCGTGGGCGTGACGCCGAATCCCAAGGTGAAGCCCAGCGAGTACAGCCAACCCTTCAGCGTGGGCTATGGCCGCAACCTCACCATAAGGGACGATGGCGACAAGCTCATCATCGAGCGGGTCCGCGCGCTGGAGTCCGAGAGGGACCGCAAGCCCGAGAGCGTGGGCGACCCGAGCCCCGAGCTTGTCGCTGCCGCGCAGGCGCAGTGGAAGCGTGAAGGCAAGATGTGATTGAGCCCGTGCCCATGGTTCGCCGTGGGCGCGACCGCAATCATGCGAGAGGAGTCTGACATGACAAGCTCTATCCGTACCCACACCGACGAGCGCAGGCGCAGGACCAGCAAGCCTCGCCCCCAGCACACCGAGTATTCCCACCTCACCGCCGAGGAGCTTGTCGAGCGGGTGAACGCCGCGCGCAAGGCCATGGGCTATGCCGACACCCGCGTCAGCTATCAGGGCAGGGGTTGGTATCACCGCCGCACCTCCGGGCTTGCGTGGGCCTTCAAGGAACGCCGCTATCAGGTGGAAGATTCGCTGCGCCGGTTCGAGGAGCGCGCACGCCAGCAGGAGGCCGACCGTCCCCTCCGGGAGAAGACCGCGAAGGACGAGCACCGCCGCCGGTCCTTGACGCTCGCCGCTGGCGACATGCTGGCTGTGCTGCGGCAGGTGCAGAACTACTTCAATGATTGCAGCGAGCCGAGCCGTGCAGCCTGCCGCGCCATCGTCCATGCGGTCATCGAGAAGGCCGAGGGCTGCCACGACCATGACTGGCACCGCGATCAATTCAACATCGAGGTGTGCGCGCACTGTGGTGAAGAGCGGGGGGAGGGGCGATGAAGCCCGCAACCACTCTCATCGATGCGCTGTACCGCACGACGTTCCGGCCCAAGACCCACCCCGGCTGGAGGTCCAACACCGACATGCGCCATGCGCTGGAGAGCGCGCGGCGCTTCGTGCTGGATGACCGCATGTCCGCGTTCATGGCCGAGCTATCGAACGAGAGCTTCATCCGTGCTGGTGTGGCGGGTGACCCCGTCCCGCTGTGCTCACGCCTCGCCGATAGCTTGCGCGTGTCGGCGCGGCTGCCGCATGCCAGCATCTGGATTGAGTACCCGCTGCGCCCCTACCAGCACCGCGCATATGAGGTGCGCAAGGGGTACTTCCAGCCGCACAGCCCGCCCGTGGATAGTGAGATACCGGCGCGCGAGGGATGGCTGATCCAGCAACACCCCGGCATCGAGACCGCGCACATCATGCATCTGTTCACGTCTGGCGATGCCGTCACTGTCACCGACGACGGCATGTCGATGTGGACGTTTCCATTCACGATGGCGTGGATGGCTGATGATTCACCCTTGCCATGGCGCACGATCATTCGAGGTCCGAAAGACGGCGACAATGGCCAGAGGTGGGAAGAGCCCATAGGCGATCCCAACAACGATATCTCCCGGCGCTTTGGACATATGTCGTCCATCCTATCCGGGATACCCGGATACGACCGCTACAACGTGGGCTTCGTGATCTCGCCGCTGATCATGGACCCGCGTCATGTTCACCCGGACTATGACCTGCATTTCCGTTACCTGCTCACGGAGTGGACCGGCGTCCTGCGCCGCGTCTGGGCGCTGCTCTCCACCATCGACCACCTGCCTATCCTCAAGGGCGACGTGCGCCTGACCAAGGGGTTCCTCGCGCGCGGTCGCATCCGCAAGTATCTCAGCCATCACACCATCACGCTCAACGTCCCGGCCAAGAAAGATACCCGGATACTGGCGAGGCAGATGATCGCCATCGCACATCGCAAGCGTCACGAGGTGCGAGCGCATTGGCGCGATGACTGGCGCAACCCGCCGAGCAAGCGATGCAACCCGCACATCTGGCAGCCGCTTGACGACAACGCCGACCTCATCCGCTGCGACCTCTGCGGTGGGCGGCAGATGCATATCCACAAGCACGAGCGTGGCGATGCCGCGCTGGGCTACGTCACGCACGACTACGCCGTGACGCATCCGACCGACCAACCCAAGGCTTGACCATCCCCTGACAATCTGTCAGGATACGCACCCACCAACCAAGGAGTCTGACATGCCTACCGACGACACCGAGGCCCTGCGCCGCGCCATGATCGAATCTGGCCAGCCGCAGCAGGATTGCGCCAAGGCCACGAAGCACTGGAAGACCGAGGCCCTGCGCGCCGAGTTCATCGTGCATGGCTTTCTCGCCCCCTTCATCATCGTCACCCGCAAGAGCGACGGCGTGAAGGGCTCGATGGAGTTCACCAACACCCCGCGCGTCTACTTCAACTTCATGCCGGATAACGACTGATGCGCGCCCACATCGAGACGGTGGTGGTGGTCGCCCTCGTGATCGCGCTTGTGATCATGGTGGCGACCCTCACCGGCTGCCAAGTTCCCCTACGCAACTACTGAACCCAAGAGGAGTCTGACATGGTTACCAAGCTCAACAAGCCGCTTCAGTGCAGCATCTGCAAGACACCCATCCAGCCGAATCCAATCTCTGGCTGGGCCGGTGGCAACAATGCGTGGCCCGTCAACGACGGTCGCTGTTGCGACGAGTGCGACATCGAGCATGTGATCCCGCTCCGTATCATGCGGCTGATGAAGAGCCGGTTCGAGGCGGAGGGCTCGTGACATGAACAAGACCACCCCCAGCCTGCGCGAGCTATTCGACCTCGCGTGCACTAACGCCAAGCGCATCTTTCTGGAGGAGGGCGAGGTCTCGCCCATCTGGCATGCTATCCCGGAGGATATCGCCTCGCCGCAGCTACTGATCGCTACCCCGTGGTGCAGCGACGAAGAGAAGGAAACGGCCATCGAGGCTATACGTGAGATGTTCAAGCTGCATCGTGTCCAACGCTTCGTGTTCGTCACCGAGGCGTGGGCCGTCATGGGTGGCGACCTCGCTACCGTCTTCAAGGGCCGCCCCTCCCAGCATCCCGACCGGCGCGAGATACTGCGGGTGCAAGCAGAGGATCGCAATGGTGACAGCCTCACCGGGAGCTATTATATCCTGCGCCCGGAGCATGGTCCTGTCACGCTGTCCCCGTTCAAGGAAGACCCGCCCCACATGGTCACCACTGGTCGCCTGTCCGGGATGCTGGCGTCATGAAGCTAGGCATCGACCGCCATATGCCTCCCACAGTCTGTCTAGGCTGTGGGGGGAAGATCGATGGTGCAACCCATGTCGGGGAGGAAGACACCACCCCTGATCCCGGTAGCGTTGTGGTCTGCATCTACTGCGGACATATCATGGCCTATGACGAGGGCTTGAAGCTTCGCGAGCTAACACTGGAAGAGCAACTAGATGTTGCTGGTGACCCCCGCATTCTGGCAATTCAGCGTGCGCGAGCCATCGCAGAGAAAATGGAGAGAAAGAAGTGACACCGCATCAATTCAAGTCGGCCCGCCGCACACTTGGCTGGGCCTATCCCAAGATCGCCGAGGTGCTGGGGAAGTCGGAGCGCGAATGCTACCGCTACTCCAACGGCACCGTGGAGATACCGGAGACCGTGGGCAAGCTCCTGCGCCGTCTGGTGCAGGACCGGCTGACCCTCAGTGAGCGCAAGTTCGAGGAATCGGTCGCACGGCTCTAGCCTACTCGAATCAACACACGTAACCCCTGACGATGGAGTCTGACATGGAACCCGAGGAACTGACGTTTGACGACCTCGCGCTGATGGTCGCCGAGGGTCTCGATGGCATCGAGGCCGAAACACTGGAAAAAGTCGTGCGCGTCATGTTCGACGCCACGGTCCAGTGGAGCGAAGAGAAGGACCGCTATCTCGTGACGCTGGGGGCCTGACAATGGACATCAACGGCTTTACCCCCTCACGCCGCGTCGAGAAGAACGACAAGGGCTATACGGTATATGTTCGCCCGCCGCAGATCATAGGCACCATGCCCGAGGTCAGCGTGACCCTCACGATAGGGCAGTACGGAAGGTACCTGCTCTGGCGCGACGGGGCACAGCTTATCCAAGACGCCCTCCCCGACCTCTCGCCCAGTGAGCGCGAGATGCTCATGACGGGCCTGACCGACGAGGACTTTGCCAAGCTCGCTGGCGAGCCCGACGAAGCCGCCTAAGTGAGTCGCGTCTTATCTCTAAGGTAGTCGCGTCACATCCCTAAGTTTACCTGCGACAATGTGTCACAGTGACACGCTGGCAGGAGTGTGCTATAATAGCAACATCATCGGGGATCATCCCGGTTCCCGGTGACCGCTGTTTGAACCGTTAATCAGGAGTCTGACAACATGACCAACAGTCATGACTATCTTGCTGTCATCCTCATCGGTGGTGGTTCCTCGTGGGGCCGCTCTCCCGACAAGGAGGAGGCGATCAGACGCGCCATCGCCAACTACCGCGACTGGGATGTCTACTACAAGGTCGCCAACACCGAGGTGATCATCAACGTCACCGACGTGCAGGGCTACAGCACCGTCGCTTGGAACGACCGTGGCATGCACGGCAAGAACGAGGCGACCGGCAAGGATGAGACAATCGACCGTCCCATCGAGCGGGTCACCCGCACCACCCCCAAGTGGCAGCGGCGGAAGACGAGGGTGTGATGCTCCACACCCCCATCTACGACGTGCGAGGGGGCCGCGCCTACTGCGGCCCCACCGCCATCGCCGCTGTGACCGGGGCGCCCATCTCGATTATACGGGATGTGATCCGGGCGCAGATCGGAACCAAGGCCAACGGCCACGCCATGCCGGTGATCGGCATCAGTCCCACCACGCTGGTGAAGACGATGCAGGTGTTGGGCTGGGAGGTGGTTGCCACGACCGACTGCCAGACTAGCAGTCGGGTCTACCGCTTGGATGACTTCCTTGAGCTTGTCCAGATGGGCACGGTCAAGGGGCCGCACATCGTCTGGGTCACCGGCCACTTCTATGCCGTGGACGACGACGAGATATGCGACACCTACAGCAAGATCCCGCTGGAGATCCACCGCTTCAAGCGCGGTCGGATGCGGTGGGTGAAACGCTGGTGGAAGTTCGAGAAGCCTGAGTAGAGCAAAGCCCCGGAGGGTTCGGGCCTTCCGGGGCTCCTCTACGTCTGCCCTGCAGGGCTCTAGGGGGCAGGGCATCAAGCTTGGACAGACGAAGCTCGCTGGGCTTTCTTATTAGTCGTCCTCCTGACAGAACGGTTCAAGGCCATCACGCATTCCCAACAAGGACATCCGCTGCGATGCACACCTGTCAGGGTGGCAATCTCTGCCTGCGTGAACTCGTAACGCCGCAGCAGGTTCCTTGTCTCCAGCCACAGCGGCCCCCGCGACAGGCTCCGCACCACCCGGCGATCAGCCGCCTCCGGGCCGTACACGTATAGTCGCAACGCCAGAAGCTCGTAGCTAGCCAGCGTCGTCTTCGGTACGTCGTCTGCCATTGGGGTTTTTCTTGCTGCGCGCCCACTCGATTTGCAGGTGCTTGATCCACCCAGCCACCTCCGGGCCGCACGCCATGGGCGACACCCGCTGGATGCTCCACGGTGGCTCTGTCTTGAACTTCTCCTTGTACTTGAAGAAGGCCCAGCCCTCCCGGTAGCCCTTGATCAGGGCATAGCCCTTTAGCTGGGCGTAGAACCGCTCCTTCTCCTGCATCGTATACGTGATCGGATTGCGGTCGCGTTTCTTGCGGAAGATCCCATCGAACTCCACCAGCACGCCATCACGCTCGATGATGGGCGATAGAGGTATCTTGCGCTCGAACCCGCACGCTGGGCAGACCTTCACGCCGACCGGGATCAGGCACGTACACTGCGGGCACGGCTTGGGCAGGCGCGGCTGACGGATGACCTTCGCGCCTAGGTCAAAGCGCCCGCCGTTCAGGTGCTCGTGGTGGATGTCAGAGGCGAAGCCGAGCCGCATCGTGGTGTCGGTGTGATCCAGTATAATGGCCTTGTCCTTGCCGTCCGCCGTTCGCAAGGATCTGCCGATAATCTGGACGAACAGCATCTCGGACTTGGTCGGTCTGGCGAGGATCAGGCACCGCACGTCCCAATCTACGCCGGTCGTCAGGGTGCCAACGGCACAGACAACTTCGATCTCGCCCGCGTGGAACTGGCGCTTGATCTCCTTGCGCTCGCTCATGGGCGTCCGGGCGTCTTGGTACCCGCATGGTATCCCGGCCTCTAGGAACCGCGCCTGCAGCATCTGAGCGTGCGAGCAATCGACCGCAAAGCAGAACGTCTTCCCCCGTCCCCACTTCTCTTGGTACGTCTTGATGATGTTGGCGACGAGGACGTTGTCCTGCATCACGTTGGATAGCTGTCCTTCGTGATAGTCGCCCGCGACGGTCTTGACGCCGCTCAGGTCTGGATGGTCACTCGCGAATACCGTGAACGGGGACAAGTATCCTTGGGCTATCAATTCCTTCGTCGTGCTCATCACTAATAGCGTATCGAAGAATCTGCCCAGTCCTCTCGTCCAAGGTGTAGCGGAAAGGCCAATGAACGGGATCTTTGACCAGTCCTCGTGCTTTAGCCACTTGATGTGCTCCGCATGCAACTGGTGGACTTCATCGAAGATTACCACACTGGACTTGGGATAGGCCTCGCGCCTTCTGACGGTTTGGATGCTGGCGATCTGGACCGGCTTCGACCAATCCGTAAGAGGATGGTCGGCTTGGATCACGCCGATATCCCGGATACCTTCTTCGGCGAACATCTCGACCGTCTGGTCGATGAGGCTGATGGCGGGCACGACGAACACCAGCGGGTTGCCCTTCAGTTGGGCTCCCACGACGATCTCGGCGGCCAGCCGCGTCTTCCCGCTGCCGGTGGGCGCTTGGACGACGATGCGCCGCACGCCCTGACCCACGGTCGCCCTGATGTCGTTAAAGGCGTCTTCCTGATAGGGGCGAAGGATCTTCACTGATCCATCTCCGGGTGCCGCTCACCTGTCAGGGGGCAGGGAGGATGCTTGCCCTCACACCACAGGAAGGCGCACTTGCAGCGGGGATAGTCACACAGAGCAGCGCCCGCCCCGGAGTCTGACCCAGAGGACGGGCGCGCTTTGGTTTCATACCTTCGATGCCGCGAGGATAGCATCATTCACCTCCCGCTTCCACTCTTCTCGTTCCAGATCCTCGTAGAACTTCGCGAGGCAGCTTCCATGCACTGACACGCCGCCATCCGGCGCACCCTCGTAGGTCGCGCGCTGGAAGTACCCGTAGCTCTTGCCGCACACCGCGCACTTGCCGACGTACTGTTTCTTCATGGTGACTTTACAATCTTGAGGCTTCGCCACTCAAACGCCGCACCCGGCTCAGTATCGAGGATGTCGCCACGGTCCTGACGACCGAAACGCTCAACCCATTCGCACTTTGTCTGGAAATCGAGATAAGCGATGGTCCCGCAGCTAAAGCCCAACACGAGGAACACCGGCACGCGCAGGATCTCATCGACCTTGCGTGCCTCCAGCACCTTCCGCTTGCTGATGCGGTAGTCTGGATACCCGCCAAAGGCAAAGTTGCGCCGCTTGTTCTCGGAGAAGGCAACAAGGAGCCCGTCGCGCAAGTAGGCACCATCGATGTGCGGATTGTCTCCTTGGATGGGCACGTACTTGGCCCTGTAGTACCGGGCAAAGATCTGACCAAGCCCGACTTCTGCCTCTGTGTTGGCTTCAGTCTCGTATAGTGGACGAGGCATGATCTGGCTCCCACGACAGACGATGGATTGTAGTCGGTAGCCCAATGCTGGCACGATCCCAGACGAACCATGCGAACGCTATGCCGCTCTGGGCTCTCTTTCCCTGCCAGCCATCCCTGTGCATGAAGGGCAGCCGCTTGCGAAAGACGTGTATCCGGGCGAGGCCGCAGTTCTCCAAGATGTGCGACCGTCGCGCGCTCTCATAGAACGCCAGCCGCAGGAGCATGATCACGCGCGGGCAGTGATAGAGCGCATGCTCCACGAACTGCTCCGCGAGCTTGAACGGGGGATTAGTTACAATCGCCTCTACATCGAAGCGCCGCTGATGCTCCATCAGGAAATCAATCCTGCTCTCAGAGCCCTCACAGCCATAGGCGTTCAGGTCGGTAGACCAGACAGTGTGGCCACGGGCTCGCAGGATATTAGTGATACGACCGCGACCGCAGGCTGGCTCCCAGATGTGATGGGGCAGCTTCTCCACCCGCAGCAGTGCCTCTATCGCCGCATCAGGCGTCTCGTAGAGGTCGTCCTTGCGATCACTCAGCGAGTGCCGCTTGGACCCCGTCGCCGACGAGTCGAGCATCTGCTTCCCTCACTACGATCCAGACTAAACCGTTGCCTTCAAACTCCTTCTCAAGCTCCAACTTGCGCAGGTGCTTGTCGTCAGGAGTGAGCCCACGGCTCACCATCCAATCCAGTATAAGTTTAGCGCGCCCATCGAGGTCACCCCGCAGTTCCGGGAATACCATCTTGCAGGTATAGGGTCCGGTGATGGGCGTTGCTTTCCCGAGCCTCTGGAGCACGTAGTAGTCATCCGCCTGCTTGATCCAAGCACGATACCTACCGGACTTCACGCGCCCAAAGCCCTTGCCCCCCTTGCGGTTGGCGAAGGCGTTGTTGGCAGATGGCGCGACGGGAAGAGAGAGCGTGAGCATTTAGCACCTTGACTTCGGCTACGAACGTATTACAAACGGAACACACACGCAACAGGAGTCTGACATGAAGTCTACCCTATTCGGAGCCGCCGTTCTGGTGTTCGCCACCAGTGTGCAGGCCGAGCCGATACCCGACCCGCTGCGGACCCACCTCATTGCAGGCTGGATGAAGTACTGCACCGGAACCTTCGACACCCCCGGCAACAAGAAGTCTTGGACCCCCAAGGAAATCTCCGACTTCTGCGCTTGCGGCTCTGTCACTATGGCAGACCGTACCACACAGGAGATGTACGACGCACGCCAGAAAAACGGCGAGTACGCCAAAGAGTGGTGGACAATGCGCGAGGAGGTCAGGCTGTACTGTACGGACAAGTACGTGAAGCAGCCCGACGTGACGGATATCAAAGACAAGAAGTGGTGAGATCTGCGAGGCAGGGGTTACCTCATCGGCAAGCGCGAGTGTCGGTGTACCAGAAAGGCGACCTGCGGCCCTGTCTTGTGGGGTGTTTTAGCCCCGGTTAGTCATACCGTTCAAGGTCGCTGTCTCGCGCGCTAATTCATAGACGTTGGCAGAGGTGCCCGATGTCCAAACGCAAGCACATCTCGTGGAAGAAGAAGTATGCGTCAGCCCTGCTGGCGCTGGGGGACATCCCCTATGGGCATGCCCGCGAGATGACTGCGGACCAGATGATCTCGTTGTATCACGTAGATCATGGCATCCTGCATGAGACCGAGAACGAGAACGTCGATCAGTGGTGGAACCTGACGCCGAGGCTGATCTCGGCGCATCGTCTCAAGACGAAGGCCGATGCCAAGATCATCGCCAAATCCCGGCGCATCCGGGCTTCGCTTGAGAACTCTATGAAGCTCTCCCGCGAGAAGCTGGCGGCTGACTTTCTCACGCCCGCCGAGCAATTCTCTCAGAAGTGGGCTGAATACGAGCGCAAGGCGAAGCCGAAGATACAGTCGCGTGGCTTCGACAAAACCCTACGTAAGAAGATGAGCGGAAAGGTAGAGCGACGATGAGTGACCCCCGATACTGGGCATGGTGGCAGGACAAGCTCGCTGGCAAGAACCCGCCCGCCTCTGAAGGCACACCCTATGCCGGGTTCTACCGTGCCGTTCGCAAGAGCACCTACGGTGGCACCAAGTGGGCGATCCCCATCGCCTACTGGCCCGGAGAAGAGGGCGTCATTCACTGTCGCGAGGGCCTCCGGGATGTGACCGGAGAGCGCGGTCGCGACATCTGGATCAATGTCTGCAACAACCCGGTACCCGAGGAGTGGTATCGCGAGGTCGCCGAGGGCGATCAGCCTGAGTGGCGCGATGGCATGGCCACAGTGGCCCCCATGGGCGACAACAAGCCACCGGACGAGACCGACTTCGACTACCTGAAGGGCAAGATCGAAGACAACGCTCGCACAGCCAAGCAGATTCTTGAAGATGGTCCTATCAAGGAGCAGACCGAGGCTGACCTGATCAGCAACCTCGCAGACGTACTGAGCGAGTTCTGGAAGAAGGCTGACGAGGCCCGCAAGAAGGAACGAGCACCTCATGACGAGGCGCTCAAGGCCATCCAGATCAAGTGGTCGCCGCTGTTGCTGGCGGCAGAGGCCTACAAGACCCTGAAGTACAAGCTGCTAACGCCTTGGCAGATAGCCCAGACGCAGAAGGCCGAAGAAGAAGCCAAGGCGGCGGTGGCGGCGGGGGAACCAGTGCCTGACACCCCCCGCCGTCCCCGTGCTGGCACGCGCGGTCGGGCGATGACCCTGAAGAGTTTCAAGTCAGCCGAGATCACCGATTATGACCAGTGCTTGGCCTTTTTTAAGGAGAACAGCGAAGTCCGCGCCACGATACAGGATCTGGCGAACAAAGCCGTGAGAGCAGGCGTGAGCGTGCCGGGTGCCAAGCTGGTCGAGGAGCAGAGGACCGTGTGATGGATACTGTGGATCCCGAGAGAAGGCAGAAGCTGCTTGAGGCAATCGTCAAGCGCGAAGCTGAGCTGCACGCAAAGAAGCTCTCCAACGATCAGCAGTACTGGGATCTGGTGAACTTCTCGCGCGATCACATCGGACGAGCGTCACACGATGCGCTGCTGCGCTTCAAGTGGGCTGAGTACGGATACAGCGAGGGCTGCGCTGCGGTGTCGTTCGTTCTTTGCACTCTGCTGGCTGTGGTTAATCGCGAGCTTAGCATCTCACCGGAGCAGTTCGCTGAGATGGCGAAAGAGCGGCTGATCCATATCCGCGAACACTACGAAGACGACGAGGAGGACGAAGATGAATGACCACACCAATCCAACGCCCCGGCGGCCCATCATGCCAGCCGTGCCGGGACCAAACAATCCGGGCATTGCTGCCAAGGCTGTTGCCCTGCGTGAACAGAAGGCACGCGAGGTATTTGCTGAACCGCCTGCACCGCTACCGCCTCGCGCGCCGCTGCCACCGGATGCACCTCTCTATCGAGTATCCGGCCCCGTGGGCAATCTCGCCAAGGGGATCAGTGGCGTGATGACCGAGGTCGGTACCATCAGCAAGAGTGGCTACAACAAGTTCCACGGCTATGCGTATGCCACGCTGCAAGACCTGCTCTATGCGGTCACTCCGCTGATGGGCAAGCACGGCGTGTGCATTATCCAGAATGAAGTGGAGCGCACGGCTGCCGAGACCCGGATCATGGTGACCTACGAGTTCAGCATCTTCCACACGTCAGGAGAGATGTGGCCCGAGCGCCCGCGCTTTACCGGCATGGCGATTGGACGCAACCAGAAAGGGGAGTGGGACGACAAGGCGATCAACAAATGCCACAGCGCCGCGAGGAAGTACTTCCTGCTGAGCTTGTTCCAAGTGCCCAGCGGGGACTTCGATGACGCCGATGAGGGACCAGCGCAACCTGCCGCAACAAAACAGCAACCCAGCCAGACTGAGCGCGCCAATACTCCGCAGCAACCCAGAATCAACGAGCGCCCTCGCACCGTACCGGGACCGGCCACGCCTGATAAGCAACCCAGAACAAATGAGCGTCCTGCTACGAAAATATGGAGCCCGCACAAGATCGGCTTCACCGAGGGCATGACTGCCGACAAGTGGGCGGGCGAGTATCTCTTCGCCATCAAGACAGCCAAGAGCCAGCAAGAGATTACGGAATGGGACGGGCTGAACGATGCCACGCTGCAGCGGCTCAGCGATAAGTACCCCGAGGTCTACGAGCAGGTGAGGGCGGCGGCGGAGCAGCGCATGGAGCAGCTTGCACCACCTTTAGTGGTTGAGGTTGGCCCCGAGAACGCCATGCCCGACCCAGCCAAGGACGCGCAGGAGGCGATGAACTGGGTCGCACAGAGCCTCGTAGACGCGCCGAGCTACGAGACTGCTGAGTTGTTCTGGAACGGAATGGTCGCGCCACGCGAGAAGGAGTTCGACCCGGCTGACTGGGAGCTACTCATGAACGAGTGGCGACGAGCCGAGATCCGATTGAACACTGACGTTGAGCCGGATGCGCCGGAAATCTAATGCCCATCGAGACTACGCTGGTCAAGCGGCCCGCGCTCTATGTGGGAGAGATCGGGTTCTTCCCGACCAACCACATGGCGGCGGAAGACATCGCGCCAGCCAAGATGAACGCCGAGGTGGTGTGCAGCTTCTACACGCCACGCAACCTAGAGAGCCTCAAGTTCCTCTGGGCGCTCGTCCACAAGGTCGCCGACAACAGCGACAGGTGGTTGGACAAGGACGAGGCGATGGAAGACCTCAAGATGCGCGCCCGGTTCGCGCGCTTCGTGGTGGGGCCTGACGGCAAGGTGGAGCTACGCCCTAAGAGCCTGAAGCGAATCAACGAAGAGGCGCTGCGGCTCCTGACGGAGAAGATGATGGATATTATCTGCGCAGAAATCCTGCCCGGTATGAAGAAGAACGACCTGCGCAAGGAGATCGAGGTGATGCTTGGAACGCGGACCTGACTTTGGATGCGACTGGAAGTACTGGGGAACACCATGTCGCGTTGTCAACGTCATCATTGAGGACGGTCATGTGGTTGCGCTTCTTATCAATACCGGTGTCGGCCCTGATATCCGAGCAGAACTGAACGAACTTACCTACGAGGTGAGACGCGACAGTTGAAATGACCGGCATCACATGGCGTCAGAGGCTGATACTGGAGGCTGCTTCAAGAGTGAACTACCTGCCGTTCCGAGCACACCGGCAGATCAATATGCCCAACGGAGTCTGGGGCTCGCTGGTTGATCGCGGGTTCCTGCGTCACAGCCCTACGGGATGGGAGATCACCCCGGAGGGGCGAGAGAAGATCGCTAACGGAAGGAACCGCAGATGATCCCTGATCGAATCGAGTACCTGCTCATGCTGGCACGCGACGAGCGCACCGAGAACGATGACCTCATCGACAAGCAGAACGAGATCTTCGCAGCCCGTGCGATAAGATTGCTTCAACTGGAGGAGCTACACCGGGAGACCGGACGCATCCTGCAGGAGGAACTCAAGCGGTTCGCCCGCTGGATGCCCAAGGGTCACGCCCCTCCGGGCACAGCGGTGCGAGTGGAAGGCGACCCGCGCCAAGTAACTCCGTCGCGGGAGCAGTATGAGGCCATGCCGAAGGTTGTCCAACAGGGGCCTATTAATCCTCTCCTGAACCCCCAGATGAATCTGGCAAGAAAGGAGAAATGACATGGAGCTATTCACGACCGAGGCGCTAGCCAACTGGCTGCGCAACCAACCCTCTGATCAGGAATATGTCTGGTCGGACCCAGTGTTCTGCCTGATGGGGCGCTATCTCGCAGACAACGGCTCGTGCTGGGGTGAACAGGGCTATTCCGATATGCCCAACTACGAGGTGATCGCAGGCCAGAAGCCGTGGACGTATGGCGCGGCGCTGGGGCGGGCCGAGAAGGTGCTGGCGCTCCCGCCTCCGCCGCTGCAGATCGAGGCTTCGCGTGAGCTTGAGACCGTAGACGCGGGGTGACTGACGATAAGCCCTGCGTGTATGGCCACCGTGTCGGGGCTGGCACCTCTCCCTGACACGGTGGTCTCATTAACCTAGGTTAATTAATTATTCCGCTTGTATTACAAACGAACCACGTCTAGCCTTGCCTCGCGGCAAATTCACCCCCGAGGATCTCCAGATGAACAGACTACTATTAGCTGCCGTCCTGCTGGCTGGAACGGCGCTCGCTACATCAGCCAGCGCAGGTACACTCACTGTCGGCGCACTATCCGATGCACAGGTGGTGCCACAATCGGCATCCGCACCGTGCATCATCTGCGCCACGACGCAGGCCCATAACCCTGTGGGTTTTGGGTACAACAACTTCAATTCGACGGGGAACGATGCGTCGTTCAACCTGTTTAGCTCGAACATCACTGGCGCATTTGCCAATGATGATGACCTCACGGTCACGCCCTACACCGGCACTCTGCTCAAGAACTTCCTGACATCGGTGGGCGACGTTAACCTCACCTTCGGTGTAGCCATCGACGTGAACAGCACGTCAGCCAAGTCGGAAGTGTTGCAGCAGTTCCGACTGATCGATCTCGATCAAGCAGGCGATGGGCCTCTCGGCTCGTTGGTCCTGTTCAGCATCCTCAACCCAGTTCCGCTGCCCGACATTCGCAACGGGAACGGCAGCGCCGACTATCTGATCACGGGCTTCAACCTGAGCGGGCTTGCCAACCTCGGCGACCGCCTCTTGTTTCAAGCAACATGGTCGGGTGCAGTCGATGGTGGCGAGAGCTTCTATATCGTCCCCAGTCTAGTAGCAGTACCAATCCCGGCAGTCGGGGCAGGCCTTCCCGGTGTGATCGGGGCGTTCAGCTTGTTTGGTCTGTGGGCTAGGCGTCGTCGTCAACGCCTTGGACTCGCATGAGTGCGGCGGCCCTGTTCCTGCTCGGTCTGATTGGCCTCTTTGCCCTCCGGTGCAGGACGAACAAATCGCTCAACACGGGCGTGGCCTAACAAAAAAAGGAGGCGCAGATGTCTGCGCCTCCAGTTCGCTGCGTGATTCCCAGAGAACGAATCACGATGGCGTGGGGACAAGTGTACCCTCGGCAGGTACCCCCACAATGATCCAGCCAGTCTGTTCCGTCCAAGCTGTCTTCCATTCAACCTTGCGTCCACCTTCTATTTCGGGCGGCAGATCCGGCGGCAGCACGATGGGATGGGTCGGACGATCACTTGAGATGCCATAGCCGGGGTCACCAGCCATGCCCCATCCGGGCGGTCGTCCCGGCCCCGCGATAGGATTGGTCGGCCTCGGATCGGTCGGCCCCCAGATACCTAGCGGCGGTTGTCCACCTTCCGGCGGGAAGTAGATCGGGTGTGACGGACGCGGTTGCTGTCCGGGCAGAGTGTTGTCAGGATAGGGCGGCTGTGGACGCGCCCACGGGGGTGAGTAACCCGGATCGACCGGAGGCCGTGCCCAAGGAGGCGAGTATCCGGGGTCCACCGGACCACCGGGGCCAACTGGAATACCATAGCCGGGGTCTTGCGCCATGCCCCACCACGGAGGACGACCGGGACCGGCGATGGGATTAGTCGGGAAGCCGGGGCCTTGTGATGGATAGGGCGGCTGCTGTCCCGGCGGCCCGTCGATGGTAGTAATCAAGGCATAGAAAGAAGGCATGTCAGTTCTCCTTGGGGGGTTGAGATGGTGGGCAGGGCTGCGGATCCCATGCGAATGCCAGTTTCCTTGCCCTGATATGTGCATTCACAGCGTTGGTCGTGCCCACTTGCGCTCTTTGTGGTTGAGAGTTCTGTGGATCTTTTGTCCAGACATCGAAGAGATGGGACATTGATTCCACCAGCCCCTTGTCGATGCCATCGAACACCAACTGGCGTATCCGTTCACGCTCAGTGGGATCAACGCAATCATAACCGACCTTGCCTACAGCATCGCGCTGTTCAAGCAGCGCAATCGCCATCAGCGTCAGCAATACCGTAATCACGATGACCGCGAGCGCCACCCACCGTTCCTTGTTCACGCAATCTCCAAGCTTCCTCCGTCCTCGACCAGCTTCTGCACCTTCTGCAGTAGCTCATCTACCCCCGTCACGATGTCCACCTCGTGACGGTTGATCGGACCCCAGTGCTGGCGCAGCACCCGCAATCCGATGGCTGTGGTCATGACCGCGAACGCTGGACTGAACTTGGCCAGCCACTGGTAGGCCGCGCCTTCTCCTGTCCCGTATACGTTCAGGTTGTTGGCACTAGGATAGATGTCCTCGCTGAAGGTCTCCAAGAAGCCATTGGGATCTGCCCAGTACTCCATGAAGAACTCCTCGATGTACGAGGAGGAGTTGGCGAAGTTCCAACTGGACTGGAACAACCCGGCCTCACAGGTGTCAGCCGAGGTGTTCTCGGCGCTCATATCCCGTCCTTCACAGTACTTGCCCGAGCTTTCTCTCATGCCCAGCCCAATGAGCAGCACAAACAGGTGCCTGATCCGGTCACGCTGGTTGGTGTTGGTCATGCCCTTGGCTTTGAACTGGTCCTTGTACCAAGCCAGCGCATCCGTATCGGAGTTGCCCACCGCCTTGGACATGAAGACGGCTGCTTCCTTGCCGTTCTGCTGCATGATCAGGGCCGCCGCGAAGCAGAAGGCCATCCCGGACATGTATCCGGGAGGAGACGAGCCCCGGTCGGGCCAATCGTAGTCGTCCAGATCGGACGCAACGACCAGCCGGTCGATCTCCATCTTCATGTCATCCGGGATACCATCGTCGCCCATGTCCATCTTGGCGTTGAGGGTATCCACCTCGGCCCACGTCATCGGGCCGACCACGCCGTCTGCCTTCAGTTCGCACGCCGCTTGAAACGCACGAACCTGAGTATCCGTAATAGAACCAAAGTCGCCATCTGCCGGTATCCCCAACGAACGCTGGAGCCTAGCCACCGCTTCACCTTGGTCGCCCTCTTTAAGAGTAGGATGCGAATCAACGTCAGGCCCCGGCGGTTCCGGCGGCAGGTCTATATCTGGCGGCCTCGGTCCCGGCTCGGGCTGCCAGTCAGCCTCCTCGCCCGTGATGCCCTCTGCAATAGCGGTACAAATCTCGGGGAACTTCTCGGCATAGATGTTGCAGTCGGCGCGCGAGTCTACGAAGCACACCTCCACTAGGACTGCAGTCTCGCTGGTGTCGTTGAGGAAGGTCAGGTTGCCCTCCTTGGGACCACGATTTTTCAGTCCAGAAGCGGTACATATCTTGTCCACGATCTGATCGGCATACTTGCTGCCAGCCGAGGAAGCATAGAACACCTCGCTGCCCACCGGCTCGTCGCGATAGCCCTCGCCCGTACTATTGAAGTGGACACTCACGTCGAGGTCGTGAGCGCCCTGTGCGTTGTGGAACGATACGATCCTATCTAGATTTTCTGACTGATCGTCCGACACGTCGTCATGGTAGACGGTGACCTCATTGTCCATGGACTTCAGGACAGTCGCCACCTGATCCACGACCAGCCTAGCCTCATCGACCTCATCGATGTAGCCGCTGGCACCACGGATGTACTTCCCGTGGCCTGACGAGATGACAATCTTCATGGGGGCCTCCCGAATCGGAGCGCCATCCTATCACGTAGGGACTTCGTTCCATGCGCCGGTCACATACCCGTAGAAGGCCAAGACCAGCAGCACCAAGATCAGCACAATCGTTGTCGAGATCGCCATCTTGGTCTGGCGATCAGGCATGGATGATGAAGCCGAAGGCGTGCCACCCCAGCAGGAACAGCAGGATGAAGAACAGCAGCGTGCTGGCATGAATATACGGTCCAGCCAGACCACCCCACGTTGTTCCAACCCACGAGAGGATCCAGAACACCATCAGCACCCAGAACAGAAGCCCTATCGACATGGCAGCCTCCTTGGTTATTCTTCTCCCGTAACCTGCTCCTCCAACGCCTTGAGCGCGGCCAGACCGGCAGCCCCGTAGACCGGGATGTCGCCCTTGCCCCACGCCCGCCGCACGATCTCGGATCGCGCCATACCGGTGAGCCGGTGGATCCGCTCGATGGTGTGGTTGACCTCTCGGATCATCGGCCCGCCCGCTGCATTCTTGTGACCGGCCCAGCCAGTCTCTTGGAACATGCGGGGATCAGCGCCAGCCTTCTCAGCTTCCTGCGCCATGACGTGCTCGTTGAGACCATACCAATCGGGCTGGGTCTTTCCGGGCTGCATCAGGTCACTCATCTGCTCGTCCATGGTGCCCGGTTTGCGGTGCCCCATGAAATCGCCAGCGAAGTTGTGACGCTTGGGGTTCTGCCCGCCAACACCCAGCCCCTTGAACCCGCCCTCGTCTTGGATGCGCTGTGCGGTGTTGCTTAGCTGGCTGCCATACTGTGAGGCGACTGGTGTCGGCCACTGATGGGTCTGCTCTGGCCAACGCTGGCCCTTGGCAGCCAAGTAGTTCTGGTAGCCAGCAGCAATCAGGTTGTCCCTCGGCTTCATGCCGCCGGTCGTCGCCGCCATCGAGGTGGCGAACTTCTCCCGGAACGCCGCACGTCCCGCCTTCGGACCCATCTGGCGCACCAGATCCTGCTCAAGCTGTCCCATCATGTACCAGTCTTGCGTGGTCAGCCGCTGCATGGGGCCGACAAACTCAGGACCAGCACCACCGGGGCCAACGAAGTCAGGCCCCCGACCACCACCAAGCAACCTGCCTCTGCTGTAGGCCGCTTGCAGCGCCCTGCGGGTCTCTATCGAACCTATCTTGTAGAAGTGCTCCGCCAGCTTGTTCAGCGTCTTGGGGACGATCTGGATGGTGTCGGTGTTGAGCGGATAGTTCTTGGGGTCCACATCGAACCGCGCATTCTCATCGAAGTACGGATGGTATCCGTTCTCATCCATGTCCTTGATGACCCGAGCCCGCTCCTTCATGAAGGCTTCGGCGTCTGGCGTCTGCTGCTTGGCCTCAAACGTCAGTTGCTTCCCATCAGGCCCGTACACGGGCTTGCCCGTCTTGAAGTCTGTCTTCGGCTTGATCTTGGGCGGCCCGACCGGAGGATACTGCTCAGCGTACTGCGGGAACGGCGCATTGGGATTGGGTGCGTCACGCCACTCGGGACTGCCGGGTACCGGCTCCGTCCTGACTTCCGTACCGGGCTCTCGCTCCAGCTTGTAGATCTTCGCGTCCTTGAACGGCTTCTCACCCCGCTTGAGCTTCCCCGTCTTCTCGATCATCTGGTGTTCGCGTGCGACATCCTCGGTCTCCCACGAGGGTCTGGACGGGAGCGTGCTGTCAGCGCGCGTCTGCACGTTGCGCGCCTCGGCCTCACCAGCCTGCGCCTTGTAGATGCGGTAGCGGATCACCCGCTCCATATCCGCTTTGTCTTTCGGACTCGCCGCGTCGTAATCAATGCCCTGCCTCTTGGCCATATTCCGGGTGAGAGTTGTGACCTCCGACTTCGCCAGCGGAAGACCGCGCGGGTTAGAACCGGGCGCGAACTTCTCATGCTCTTGGATGGCGTGCTGCATCTCATGCAGCAGCATGTCGCGCGCGCCCACGTCGCTTGCGTACTGCTTCCCGAACAGGTCGCCGACACCACCGCGCTCATAGGTGGGGGCATTGACCGCTATGTCTCCGTGCGACCCCTTGAGACTGTACTTGGTCGGCGGCGCATACTCGGCCCCCGGCTTGATCCCCTCGCCCACCTCCAGAGTGGTCTTCATATCCTTGAGCCACGGATAGGCCTCGTAGGCTGCCTGATGCTCTAGCTGCTGCTCCATTCGTTGGTTAGGCCTGAACCCAGTTGCCCGCGAGGCAGCATCCGCCTCGTAGATGCGATCCTCTGGGTGCTCTGGCCTGATGCGCGCCTCCGCATCCGAGATCTCAAAGCGCGGCTTGCCATCAGCACCAAACTCCCACCCCGTTCTGTTGCGGATGGTCGCATGCGGGACGCCCTCCTTCAGCATCTGCTCGGCTTCAGCCAGCTTCGGAAGGTTCGCAGTCTTCGCACCCTTTCCACCGAAGATACCCAAACCGGGCTTCGCGAACGGAGCATTGAAGCCGTACAACCCCAACGCAGTTTCAAGACCGGCGGGCATCTCCTCGGGAGGAGGACCAAAGCTGGGCAGATCTTCGTGACTGCCAGCGTATTCACCTCTGCGCTGCAGATCGCCACCGACATGCGTCAGGCGTTCTGGCGTACCCACTATCTGCTTGCCCATCTCCTTGAGCACATACGTGGGAAGGGTCTCGCCTTCCGCATTGACCTTGGGTGCCGGGATATCCTGCACAGGCGTGGTGGACGTAACAGTCGGGCCTGCAGTGGCGCTCAGCCCACCGGGGACGTTGCGCCTTGCTAGCTCCGCATCCAGCGGATCGGGCTCACTCGAATCAGCATTAATACCGCCGCCGCTGGCGAAGCGCCGCACCGCCCCACCATTAGCCGAGAGCATGACCTGACGACGCGCCTTCTCCCTGACAACACCCTCAAGCTCCCGGAACTCCGCCCCCGGTGCGCCAGCCCGCAACAGCTTAGCTTCCTGATAGGGAGCAACCTCACCGCCGTCAGCGCGAGCTTCAGCGGTCGGAGGCTTGCGCGATCCTCGTGTGTAGGGGCTGGGATAGTGCCCCATGAACGCTTGGTTGCCAGCGACCAACTGACCAATGGAGAGAGGTGCCTCACTGCGCCGGTCCTCGACGTTGCTGCTACTGGGTAGCTCGGCCCAACGGTCCTTGACCTCGCCACCCTCGGCATACCCTACTTTCCCCTTCGCTTTAGCAGCGCCGCGAGCGAGCGATGATCTTTCACGCGCCGCAGCAGCACGCGCTTTATTTCGGGTCTTGATTCCTTCGCGGCCAAGCGGGCGTACCGCTCCGCCACTTGCATAGCCCGCTGGTGCTGACTGATCAGGGTGTGGTCCTCCCGTAATGATGCTGGTGCGAGCGGCACGCGCGCCGAACTTCCCGACCGTTCTCCAGAATGCGATCCGCTCCTGCGGCAGGGACTTGCCGAGGAGCATGTGACCCACAGCCGGGTCAACCATGCCCTCCACAAGCAACTCCTGCACCGACTTGATGCCCCTATCACGAAGAACCTTCACCCGTCCTGCACTCAGGAACCCAATCGCCGCTCCGAGAGGACCGGCTGTGAGCCCGCCGGTTGCGCCGCCAAGCAGATGAAGAACCTTCGACAGATTGCTTCCCTGCAAGCCGAACTTCTTCATGGCGTAGAGGTCTTGCGCCGTGTTGGATCCACCCGGCACCTTGGTGGCATCGATGCTCATCTTGGCGCGACGGAGATCCTTGGCGATCAACTCCATCGTCTTGATCTGCTCGGGCGTGAAGCCGAACTCGCGCAGAACCGCACCGTTGCCCTTGATGAACGTCTGGAATTGATCCGCCTTCAGGATATCGATCTCGGTCGTACCAGCCGCCGTGTTGGAGACCAGCCTATTGGTCATCCAATCCGTGATAGCCCTGCGCGCACCGTCCTGCGCTTCAGGTGTGGTCAGCCTCGACATGATCTCTCTGGCATCATTGACCGCAGTCTTGCTACCGAAGACGCTGCCGATGAGCTTGGAGATATCCTCCTTGTCCCTCACCCCCATGAGGTCACCGAAGATGCCCTCGTTCCCCTTCTTGCTGACAGCAGCACGCTCAGCCGCAGCTTCCTTGATTGTCCGCGCCTGCTCCTTTGTGGCTGCCTTTACTCCGAACCCGGATGTCTGAACTTCCTCCAGCCGTCGCGCCAGCGCACCACCATCACGCTCGGTCACGGCACGCAGCGCATGCTGCTTGCCCCTCGCCCAACTCATCACCCTGCCGGGATCAAGGTTGCCGTTCACATCGGTGGCATAAGCCCGCATGTCGGCAACGAGAGCCTCGCTTACATCCTGAAGACCACGGCCTCCAGTCGCACGCAGATAGGCGTTGACTGTGTCGTATCCCTTGGGACCGGTGGGAATGATCTTGCCGGGAACGGTAGAGGGGGTTGCCCTTAACTCACCGCCCTGTCCCGGCCTGATGACGCCTTGGATCGGCTCCACCTTGAAGGTGGCCGCGCGTTCCTTGGTCGCTGCCGTCGCTGCAGCAAGACGCTCTGCTGCATCGGCAGACATGGCCGCTTGTTGCGGCCCTGCAGGGACACCACGCTCGAATGGTGCAGCAACAGACTGCTCTACCATCCCTCGCAACTCGGCCATGCGCCCCCACGCAGGCGACTCACCAGCCCGCCGCCGCTCTTCACGCATCGAGGTCGAGATAAGACTGCGCAGCGACCGCATCTCCCTGAACGAGGTGACCGGGCCGTAACTGTTGATGACCCTTTGAATAGCCCTCTCGGCATCCGTGACGCTCTCGGCATCCGCCAGCGTCATATTGCTGCGGGCACGGAACTCCGCATTGATCACCGGACTGGCGTCAACCGAGAGCCTTCCTTGCGGGTCAATGTCATCCCACAGCCTGCTGGCGGCGTTACGTGACGCCGTATTGGCTTCAGTTAGCTCCCGCTGGAACACCTGACCGGAGATATCCGGGGTAAAGCCGGTGCCACCCGCTGCTCGATCTGCCGCTTCGGCTCGCGCTGTTGCTGCCTGTGTCGTTGCTTCGGCCCGCGCAATCGCTGCTTTCTCTGCCGCTTCGGCAGCCGCATCCTCGGCCTTCATCCTCGCGCGGAGATCGTTGGCGACCTCCTCGGGGTTGCCGGGTCTGATGACATCCTTCTCCAGCGCACCCTGTCTTGCGGCTGCCTGCTCTGCGCGCCGCTCCGCAAACGGGGCCTGCTCCTTCGTCGCCACGCCGCGTTCCAACTGCCCCAGTCCGTAGTCGCCCGTGGCTTGGAACGTCGTTGGCTCTGAACCGGGGACGATCTCCTCAACATCTCGCAGCTTGTCCCGTAGAGCGGGAACCGGGGTCTTCGTGGACCCCTTCATGGCCAACCCGGCCATCTCCTCTTGACCGGCCTTGCTGTACAGCCGCATCTCATCCGCAAGCGGACCCTCACGAGGCGGCTTGACCTTCGTTACCGGGGTCAGCGGCTGGCCTAGCTGCTTGAGCCCAAGACCGGGGGTCGCTAGCTGCGCCGCAAACTCTGTGTATGCCTTGGGGATACCGGTCCTCTGCTCGACCGGCTCACCGACAACTGCACGATAGGCAGCATTGATCGGAGAGGTGACGTATCCCAGCGCCCCCAGCCCGATGTTGCCAACACCGTAGAGAGTTTGCTTGGCGCTCTCCGCCAGATCGCCACCAGTAGGCGTGCGAAGCTGCTCAACGCCACGACCTATTCGCGCCTGCTCCTCCCGCCGCATCTCCTGATAGATCGCAGGGTAGTCATAGACAGTCGTGTTCGTGCGCTCGGCATGTTGCCCCGGCTCTGCCGGTGGCGGCGGACGATCAGACGGCAGCACATACGGCTGCTCAGCAGGCTTGGCATCGCTCGGTCGCACAGTGATCTGTGCTGGAGCCGCATCGGGACGATCTGACGGCAGGATATATTCGTCAGCCATGCATCACCTGATCCAGCGCGCTACGCCGGGATACTTCTTCTCGAAAGCTGCAGCCACTCTCGGATCGTTTCCGCCATTCTTAAGCGCGTCAATGTCTGCTGGCGAAATGACAGAGACCGCTGCTCTAGCTGCGTACATCTCGGCTGGATGGTACCGGAAGAACCCATTCTCCATCGCATCGGCATCGCTGTGGTAAGCCGCGATGTTCTTCGGATTGTTCATCCAGTTATAGTGATCGCGCTCACGCTGGGCGGCTTCCCTGTTTGCAGCGATGACAACTCTGGCACCCTCGACTGTCATCTCAGCACCGGGGAAGGCCTTCACCGCCATCTGAACGATGGCTTGCGCGTTATGCTGACCACCACCAGTCAGCCTCGACTGCAGGAAGCCGCCAACTGTCGTGTCCTTGAACGCGGCTTCCATTGCGCCCACCACACGAGGATCGAACGGCGGTTTCCCGCCCAATGTCCCTACCGTCCAGTTGACTAACCGCGCCGCCTCATTGCGCACTCCAGCACCCGGACCTTGAGACAGCAATCCCTTTGGCGGCAACTTCGCTAGCTCGCCTTCCAGCCTCGATAATTGTCCAAGCGTATTCTCCGCAGCAGCATTGGTCGTGCGGACATCAGTCATGACCTTGTTGTAGTGGTTCCGGTTCGATGTCAGCACACCGGGATTGGGCCGCCTGATAACCCCCTTCTCCGTGGACGGGTTAAGCGGATCTTCAGGGTCTACTTCCGCTATTGGCTGGAGCGGATTGACGGCAGATGTTGTGGGCGTGTTTCTCCCCGGTATCGGCCCCGGCACGACCGGCCCTGCTGCCGCAGGCTTTGCTGCCGGTGGTTGTGGCTGGTTGGGTTGTGGCTGCTGCGCAGGAGGTTGCTGTGCAGGAGGCTGCTGTGTCGTGGGTGCTGGCTTGACCCCGCTCACCTCCGACATCAGCGGTCCCGGTGGCTTCGTCCCCGGCACAGTGGCGGGCGACCACCCGACCCTGCCGGTGGCTGCGTCATAGAACTGATCTGATCCGCTCTCTGGATGCGTGTACCCAGTCGGCTTCCATTGCGCCTTCTTCCCCTCGGCGATTTCTTTGTTCAACCGGTCTCTTGGCACGCTCCTCGCGTCATAGGACGGATTAGGAATGTGGCTATCGACCATCGTGCCATCCCCGCGCTGCCACATATACGTGGGGAACTCGCTGCGCAGTTGATACTTGCTGTCGAGCAACTGATCCTCGCGGTTGTGCTCGATAGAGCCCGCCGCACCAGCAAGACCCTCGCCCAGCCCCGTCGCGAAGTACGGGCTCTGGCTGCGCAGCATGGCGATGCCAGCCTGCGTGAGCGGATTGGTCGCCCATCGCTGGCTCCAGTCACGCGGCGGCCTCTGCAGAGCCGGTATAGGTGTCGTCGTGACAGGACCGTAACCGAGGTTGGGAGCCCTCGGATCATCTCCCGGCAGCGGCGCTCGCCGCTTCTGCGCACTGACCTCAAGATCGCCTGCGGCATTTGGCGGCCCGCCTTCAAGCGGCGTGCCCTGCGAACCAACCGGAGCACCGGGACCGAAGCCGATGGGGGTAGTGCTGGGACCGGTGTAGCCAGCCGCTCTGGCGTAGGGCAGTCCAGCTTGTCCCTCGATGCCATAACGCTCGGCACCAATGCTCGCTGTCTGCGGGCCACCGGCAAAGCCCACATCACGACCAGCCCTGCTGCGGCTAGCGTTGCCAGTGCCGAAGTTCACCGGGTTGGCACCTCCCCACAGCGACTCATCGACACCTTGTCCGGTGGTAGCCCTCGCTACCCGTGTTGAGAACGGATAGTAGTTTGGATTGTTGACGATGTTATCGAGCGGCACGCCCTGCTGTACCGCACGGTCAATCGTAGCGGCTTGATATCCTTGCCGCGCCCTTGCGCCCCTACCCACCTCCGCCGTCGTGTTGGCATCAAAGATGCGCGCCAGCCGAGGATTGTCCTCAAGCTCACGCTGCACACGCTCGCGCGTCAGTTGGAGTGGCGAGACCTCATCAGCTTGCTGCGGATTACCTGCAGGCGAGCCGCGCGGCGGCCCAGTAAGTCTGCGTGACCCCTCAGTGCCAAGATAAGGCGCGAGCGGGTCTGGTGACGGGATGTTTGGCCGGGTGGGGAGCTTGTCCAGCCCGAGAGTAACGCGCGAGGGCGCAGCCGCCATCCTCTCCTTGAACACCCGCTCGTCTTCCGGGTTGCCAGTGCGCGGTATCACCGCCGGATCGCCAGTGTCCCGCGTATCTCCCCTGTCGCCCTCATCATCAGGGCCGCCGTCCTCAAGGTACTGGATAGCACCGGGAGCAACAGGGCCGCCGTGCTTGAACAGCCCGCCAATCAACCTGCCAGCCGCTCCTCCGATAGCGCCGCCAATCGGGCCACCAATAGCCGTGCCGCCTGCAGCACCAAGCGCGCCGCCGATGCTGCTGCCGAACGAGGAGGAGCTATCCTGCGATGTCGTGCCAATCGGCGAGGCCGTCTGCTGCATGCCCGTGCTGCCAGAAGCAGAGGCAAGCTGCGGCGCACGTATGTACGGCTGCTTGTACTTGGGGATCTTGAACTTCCCGAAGATGTCGGGCGTCTCGGGCTGGGTCGGCTGCTGCTTGCCTACCTGCTCGATATCGTGGAGCACCTCGTCCTTGGTGCCGCTGTCGTCCTGACTTTTGACACTGGTGCTGCTGCTGTCCTGCTGGCGCTCTTGATCGTCGTCATAGTTATCGCTACGCGAATCATCGCCTAGGTAGCCGCCGCTGGCGAGGCGCGGCACACGACCGCCGTCCTTGCTGGTGAAGAGCCCGCCCGCCACACTGGCGAGGCCCAGTGCCTGCGATAGTGGATTGGGCGTCGGCGGCGTGCTGACGCCGGTCGAGGACGCCGAGGTGCTGGTCGTCCCCTGACCCACCGTCCCCGTCAACGGGCCGATGCCGCCGAGGGCTGCGCCTTCCCAGTTCGCCACTTGGAACGGATAGGCTCCGCGCTGCTGCGCGTTGGCCGTCGCCACATCGAGTTCGCGCTGTGACTGTGCCTGCTGCACGGTGCCAGCCTTCATGGCCTCCTCGGCACCCTGTACGCTGAAGGACTTAAGCTTGTTGTACTCGTCCAGCGCCTGCGTGTAGCCAGACTGACGGAGCCCAGCGATGACGGGGGCCTGCGCTAGCTGCTGCTGCCCGCCCACCTCCGCTGCCGCCACACCCATGCGGTCGCCGCCGAAGGCGTTGCCAGACCGGATGCCCTGACTGAGCAGCGTGTTGCTCTGGATCTTGTTCTGGTTGTTGAACCAGTCCTGCGTGGCATTGACCACGTCCTCAGTATACGGAGACTCGATCTCACGTATCTTGGCGGGATCGAAGTCGCCGAGGTGCGTCCCGACATCGAACATCTGCTGGATGGCAGCAGTCTGATTGGGATTGAACGGCGCGACATTCGACTGCATCGCCGGGTCGAACGGCGTGCCAGACAGGGCCACAACCTTGTCGAGGAACGTCTCATAACGCGCTCCGGTCGCCGGGGATGGCCCCTGCGCGAAGTTCGTTGTGGACATACCGGACGAGGTGCCGCCCGTGGTAGTCGAAGCACCTGATGGAGTCGGTGCGCTACCTTTGCTCCCGCACATTCTTACCCTCGTCTCGTCCTCCGACACGAAGGATAGTCTCGACTAGCGGCACCACTTCCAGCGTTCGCTCCTTGCGCGCCTTGAGGTCATGCTCCTCAAGCCGCCGCATCTCCTGACGCATCTTCTCGTTCTGCCGTGGGATCGCCCCGTACATGAAGAAGGCACCGACACACGGCATGTGACGTGCGTACAGCCGCACCTTGCCCTCGGTGCGGTCGAAGCTGTTGATGCCAACCTGCACCGGTAGCTTCATCAAGTTGCTCGTCCACTTGGCCTGCTCGATCAGCATGCGGGCATAGTTGCTCTTGCGATACTTCGGATGGACGAAGTTCCACCGCTCCAGCAGGTACTCGTCGTCGCTGTACCAGTCGCTGACGATCAGCATTCCCATGGTCGCCACCACGCGACCGCCTTCATCGATCACCCAGATGAACCCACCCTTGCGCCGGGTGGCGATCTTGATTCCCTCCCGTACCTTATCGTCATTCACCCCGAACATGCCGTTCTCGCTGTGCAGCAGCATCAGCAGGGCGAAGATCTGGTCCTCGTCAGCCGGGGTCGCGAACCGCACACCCGGCACGCCTGTCTCGGGATGGTAGAATGGCTTCATCGTGATGGCCCCGGCAGCTTCTTCTGGTAGGCCTGCACCTGCTTGCGGATACCCTCGATGCTCTTGCACAGGATCTCCGTCCCCGCCTCGGGGTCACCACCACCCAGCGCCGCCACGATCTCGGGGTCTACCAGCATCTCGCCGCCAGCCGTGATGATGGGCGTGGTCTCGTCGTCCATGTCGTCCAAATACCCGCCATTGGCGAACCCGTGCGGCAGACCCTTGGAACTGACCGGCAGATCCTGAAACGGCACCTTCTGCGGCGGAGCCACGATGGGCCGGGGAGCCGGAAGCTGACGCGAGCCGGGGCCGGTGATCCTGCCCATGCGTCCTATCCCACCCTTCAGTCCGGGGGCAGCCCCTCGCCGCATACCAGCAGCGGCAGCGCCAGTCACGGAATGCGTGAGCAACTGCCCCCACATCTTGGCACCCGCCATGGTGTTGCCCTCGCCCAAGCCTGACACCACGTCGGCTGGGATGACGAAAGACCCCGTGCGCGCCCGCATCGGGATGCGATCCGTGCGCCCCGGTACACTGGAATTGATCAAATGTGCGCCCGGTGATTGCACTGCTGGCACATTGATAGCAGCCAGATTGGAGCCTCGGGGAGGCTTCACGTTCAGCGCCCCGAAGTGTGACTGCTGCCCCATGGAGCTTATCGAGGACGGGCTCGCCACGGGCTTGGCCAGCCCACCGGCTGCCAGCCCCCGCACCAGCCCGCCGTGCGCAAAGCCGGGGGTCTGTCCCAGCCCAGCCGTGGGCGAGGACATCACGTTGCTGACCATGGCATCCACGTTCATGGGCGTAGACGGATTGCCGCCACCCCCGGTGCCAATGTCGCTGAACCCCACCGAGCTTGAGCCTAGGCCAGCCGTCTGCTGGACCTTCTCCTGCTCCTGATTTTGCACCCCCTGCATCACCATCATCGCCGCTACCTGAGTAGAGACCCCGAAGGCCTTTGCCGTTGCCTCCACCAGACCGGGGGCCATAGCCGCCACCCTCTCCGGTAGTCTTGGGTTGGCGTCCGCCGCCTGTGTCGCCGAGGCTATCGCCTGCGCTGCAGCAGGCGAGGAGGGCGCGGGAACACCGGGCGCAGGCGAAGTGGTCGAAGGCGCAGGCCCCTGCGAGGGCGCTGGCGCGGGCGCGGGCGCGGGCGTTTGCGGAGTGGTCTGCGGCGTGGTGGTCTGGGGCGTCGTCGTCTGGGGTGTTGTTGTCGTCACCTCTACCGGGGTTGACCACGTCTGATCCTTATTCGCCTGCGTCATCGCATCGACAATGTCCGCGATAGTGGCAGGCGACCGCCCCTGAATGTCAGCAGAAGGCTGCGGCGACACGGCGGGGGCAGGAGCCGGTGTTTGCTCCTGTTGTCCCGTCTGCTGACTCATCGGAGTCGGATCGAAACTGTACGGATCAAGACCGGGAGTTACGGTCCCCGGCTCAGCTAAACCGGGAGCAGTGGAAGGATCAGCAGCAGGGAAACCGCCGAATGTAGCGGCATCCATCCCCTCGAACGCTTCCGCATTGGCATGACCAATGCCGGGAGTAGCAGTCGGCGCGGGCGCAGGAGCAGCAGGCGCGGCAGGATTGTAGCCCACCATCGCTTGCTCAATTCCCGCAGCGATCTGCGACGAAACCATGGTGCCAATACCGAAAGGCGCAGTTGTGCTCCACCCCAACGCAGCAGCAGCCTTGGTGGCAATATCTGTAAGTGCTGCCTTAGCCTGAGCAGGGGGAACCCCAGCCTTCTCCAAGGCTGATCTGGCCTGCGCCCCCTTCGCCATGGCGTCTTCTTTGCTGGTGATCCCCTTCGTGGCTTGCGTAACAATACTGTTAATCGTCTGCTGTTGCGCCGCCGCCTTCTCTGCTGGCGTAAGCGAGGGCGCAATAGCAGGATCAAGAGTGGACGGGTCCATACTCTCGAACGCTTCCTCGTTGGCATGCCCCTTCTCGCCAAGACCAGTCTGAGCGTCCATCGCTGCTTGGTTCGCATGACCCTGCGTTACAGCGCCAAGACCTTGAGCCTCCATCGCTGCTTGATTCGCGTGCCCCGGAGCAGGAGCAGCAGGAGCCGCCTCCATTGCCGCTTGGTTAGCGTGCCCTTGCTCTACAGCACTAAGACCGGGCGTGCTCCCCATCGTTGCCGGATTGGCGTGCCCCGGAGCAGGACCAAGGCCGGGAGCAGGCGCAGCGGGGGCAGGAGCAGGCGCAGCAGGAGGAGTCGCAATATCCGTCAAGGCTTGGGTCTGAGTAGCAATAGCTGCCTGCGTTGCAGCTTGGTTGTCCGCTATCGCTTGATCAACGGTTGCAGTGATGGCCTGATTGGTCAGTCCCGGAGCAGGAGCAACAACGCTCTTGTCAGCAGCCGTCAACGTGTCCGATACTTGTTGATCCTGCTCAGAAGCCGCCAACTGATCCACCACCGCAGACACATTCTCGTTCTGAGCTTGTGCTTCATTCTCTGCCTGCGCTTGTGCTGCCGCCTCCTGCGCTGCTTGCGTACTAACGGTGGCTGGCGCAGGAGTAAGATCGTGCGCAGCAGACAGGTTCTCCATATCCTGAGTGGTGGCGGGCGCACCCTTGCTTGCAGCAAAGTCTGCAGCGTGCGCAGCATCCAGTGCATCCTGCGCTGCCGTGTTGGCGTGCGTAGCAGCCTGTGTACCGGGAGCAGCAGTCTGAGAGTCGTCGTCAGTGCCTTGGGTGCCCTCAATCCCGCCAGTCTGCGCGCCGCCAGTGACGGCACCAGCGAGATCGGCAGAAGTTGCAAGGCCGCCTGTCATGCCGCCAGTCGGTGTGCCGCCAACAAGACCTCCAGCCGTAGGATCTCCGGTATACCCGCCGACCGTGCCGAGCCCATAGGTGCCGAGATTGCCGGGAGCCGCAGTAAAGTTGCCGGGACTGAACCCATAATTCGGATCAGCAGAGAACGATGGACCTCCGGTTATGGTGCCGGGATCGAGTGAGTTGGAGAAGGCCTGATTGGCAGTGGCTTTCCCGCCACTCAGTTCGTTGGCGATAGCTGCGCCGATGGTAGCCACGGTGCCGGGAGCAGGCGCGGCAGCGGGAGCAGTGCCGGGAGCAGGAGCATCAGTAGCAGGATCATCAGCAGACGTAGTGGGATCGCCAGTCGTCTGACCACCTGTCAGGCCGCCGGTCGGACCACCGCCACCGATAAGACCGCCAGCAGTCGGGTCTCCGGTATAGCCGCTGACCGTGCCAAGCCCATAGCTGCCAAGCCCAGCAGCGGGGGCTGCAGTGAAGCCGCCGGTAAAGTTCCCCATGCCGTAGCTCGGATCAGCCGAGAACGAGGGGCCACCCGTAACGGTGCCGGGATCAAGAGAGTTGGAGAACGCCTGCGCAGCAGTTGGACTCAAGCCACCACTGAGTTCAGCAGCAGTGGGCGCATTCACACCGGGCGCAGGAGCAGGCGTATTGTTCTGCTGCGCTTGGGCTGCGGCGCGATCCGAAGCTACTGAACCCAGTTCTGCCGCCTGCGCGGGGCTGATACCGAGCACGCTGCCAAGCACACTGCCTAGGTCCAGACTGGCTTGGTTGGATACTGGTGCGTTGAACCCCGGAGCAGGACCAATGTCTATCGGATTAGGCGAGGGCGGGGGCGGGGCCACAGGCGCAAACGGCTCCTGCGGACTTACCGGAACTGAAGGATCGATGGCTGGCCCGTAAGGCTCGTCGTGCGTCGTGCCCACATACGGATCGAGCGATATAGATTTCGACGCAATCTCCATACTAGGAGTGAGACCCCCCAGCACGCCCTTGGCATCAGGCCCAACTTCTGGTGCCTCAAGACCCGGAGCGGGTGCTGGAGTTTCCACATTACCCTTGTCATCAGTCGTCAGTCCGTAAGCTCCCGGTCCTGCAGGACCAAACGGTCCACCCGGATCGGTGGCGAATCCGCTGAAAGTATCGGTGGCCGGGGCTCCTGCTTGCGCAGGCGCACCATGCGCCACGCCAGTATACCCGAGGCCCTGAACAGCGTTCGTGATAGCGTCCGTAACAGCGGTGACGGAGGGCGCGAGACCCCCAATCACGCTTTGCGCATCGGGCTCAGCAGATGGCGCAGGCGCTGGGGTCGCCACATTGCCACGGTCGTCAGTCGTGAGCCCGTAAGCCCCCGGCCCAGCAGGCCCGAACGGACCACCCGGATCTTGCGAAAACCCGCTGAGAGTATCAGCAGCAACCGATAAGCTTATGCCGGGAGCAGGCGCGGCAAGACCGGGGGCAGGGGCAGCAACAGGCGCATCCTGAGTCTGATCCGCTGGGGCTGCAGCAGGATCAGTATCTACAGCAGCCGCGATACTCTGCGCTTGATTGCTCTCGAACCCGCCGCCCTTAGCACCGCTACCCGGATCTGATCCTAACGCCCCGAAGTCACCGGGGCCTTGCGTCGTCGTCTGATTGTTCGCCTTATCCATATCAACGCCCTTGCCTGCCAAGGCAAGTGCAGTCGCTACATCGAGGTCAGTTACCGCACCCTTTGAAAGATCGCCAAGCGGCTCGGTGGTTACACCACGATCAATGCTCGGCGCTTCAAACCCCGGATCGGGCTCAGCAGGAGCCGTAGCGGGAGGAGACAATCCGGGAGCAGGAGCCGGGGACGCCTTGTCTGCTTCCGCCTGCGCTGCCGCATCCATGTCGGTGTCGCTGACACTGGGGCCGGTCTGCCCCTGTGCTGCCAGCGCATCGGCAGCCGCTTGTGACACTGCGTCACCGACCGACAGGCCGCCGCCCCAACCAGCGGGAGCGCCGCCAAAGGCCTCATTGGATGCGCCAAAGCCGACTGTCCCCGGAGCACCTAGACTGCCGAAGGTGCTCTCCCACCCACCCGTTGTTGGATTGCCGTAGGCACTGGGACTGAGCCCGAACGAAGCAAAGGCTGGACTTGTGTTTGGATTAGCGACCGCAACAGTCGGGTTCGCAAAGGTCGGCTGGTCACCCACTTGCGGATTGCTCTGATCGATGTCGCCCGGATCATCGCTGGGCGCACCAAGATCACCCTTGCCATCGGTCGTGCTCAAGCTCGCGAGAGAGACATCTCCCTTGCTGCTGACATTCGTGTCCCCGAAGCCGAACCCGGTCGCAGCCGCAGCAGTATTGCTGGCAGTCGCCGCAGGCCCACCCTTGCCATCATCGCTGGCCTGATCGTCAGATGCAGTTACATCGGTGCCGCCGCTGACCGAGGTGGAATAACCGGAGGTGTCATCCGTGTCGCCCGATTGGTCTCCGCTCGCGAGGCCGCCACCGGGGCCGCTTGAGTAGCCGCCCCCGACATCGCTGGCGTTGCCCGCGAAGCCACCCGAGACAGTGTTGCTCGCCATGGCCGGGGAGGCACCAGCACTGGGGTTGCCACCACCGAGCGTGCCGCCGTAGCCGGGACCGTAGCCCGCAGCATAAGCCGCCTCGGTGGCACCGAGATCGGCAGCAGCCAGACCCAGAGCATTGGTGCCGCCACCACCAGCATCACCTATTCCGAAGGAGCCCGTCCCCGGCGTTGCAGCGCCGAGATCGCCGGGACCGAAGAAGCCACCGGACAGCGCGCCCACACCGGCATAAGCCCCATAAGCCGCCGCTTGAGCAGCAGGCATACCCGCCGCTTCAAGAGCCCCCGCGATAGCTCCGGGAGCCATGTCGGCAGTCAGGCCAAGAGCAGCAGCAGAGATGCCGCTGACACCGGAGATGCCATACGCAGCAGCCGATGGGTTGCCGAAGTTGCCAGTGTCGGGACCGGCAGCCGCTGGGCCACCCTTGCCGCCCGGATCGCCTAGGCCGAAGCCAAGCCCCGAGGCAGCAGGGCCTCCAGACACTGCGCCCGGTCCAGCACCGGGGCCTGCGCCGGGGCCACCCCAGCCTGCACCCGGACCCCCGCCGGGGCCTTGTCCGGGACCGCCCTGACCCTCACCGGGACCGCCACCGGGGCCACCCTGACCGTAACCGCTGTTGCCCTCACCGTAGCCACCGAAGCCGCCGCCAAAGCCGCCACCGAAGCCGCCAAAGCCGCC